>CERN01021274.1_pt1 | contig 174654 bp, 152 predicted proteins | sample 530761 | NCBI WGS metagenome assembly CERN01 (sample SAMEA2620947, study PRJEB7988) | marine metagenome | isolation source: saline water (ENVO:00002010), including | reverse complement strand
AGAGCATAGCAACCATTTGATCATTGAGAAGATTCGGAAAGCTAAACCACTCACGGATAAAGATCTTGAGACCTTGGAGCAATTTCTTCTAGAGTCAGATCCAAGTATTAGTACTGACGAATTTCATGAGCTTGTTGGCAAAAACCTAAAGGTAGTAGGGTTTGTGCGGGAAGTTTCTGGTCTGGATCGTGAAACGGTTGTTAAAGAGTTCGGTCAGTTTTTGCAGAATAACCAACTCAGTTCAAACCAGATTCAGTTCATTGAGCAGATGATTGAGTTTTACACCGAAAAAGGCCATCTGGATGTTGCCAACCTCTACGAACCACCATTTGATTTTATTGATGAGGATGGATTAGATGGAGTCTTTGATAACAATGCTAAGGTTATTGATTTGCTGGTTGAGAAGGTTAGGACCCTGAATGAGATTAAGGTTGGTTGAGGTTTGTATGCGAGATAGCTGAGTAGTTATAAAGCTAATCTCGGGGATTTTAATTGACCATGGTCTTTCTGTGCAGATAGAGTGCATAGATTGAGAGTATTATGCAATTGAACAAAAAATAAAGCAAGGAGAACAAGACATGCATAAAATTACTTTATTTCCTCTCGGGAACGCAGACACTTCATTAATAGAATTAGAAAATGGTAAAAGAATCTTGATTGATTATGCTGATATGAAGGATTCTACAGATGATGATGACAAACGGATTGATTTGCCAAATGAGCTAAAGGTTTTACTTGGTGATGAAGATTCCATTGATGTTGTTGTATTTACACATATCGACACAGATCATATAAAAGGTAGTCCTGACTTCTTTAATTTACTTCATGCTGATAAATATCAGTCTGAAGATAAGATTGATATAAATGAAATGTGGGTCCCTGCAGCAGCAATTGTTGAGGAAGGAGTTGAGGCTGATTCTAGAATAATTCGTCAGGAGGCTCGATACAGATTCAAAAATGGTGAAGGAATTAAAGTTTTTTCAACACCAGGTCAATTAAGGGATTGGGCGGATAATCAGGGTATTGACCTTGACTCAAGAAGCCATCTAATCGTAAATGCAGGAGAGACAATTGAAGAGTTTGATCTATTCTCTGATGGTTTGGAAATATTTGTGCACTCCCCTTTTGCTTACAGAACAAAAGATGGAACACTCATAGATCGAAACAAGGATGCTATAGCATTAAATTGTAAATTTCATATAGATGGTACGGAAGTACTATTTAATACTTTTTCTGACCTTGGAAGTGAAGAAATAAAAGATATTATAAATATCTCTGAATCTTATAGTAATTCAGACCGGCTATATTGGGATATTTTTAAAATACCTCATCATTGTAGTCACAAATCCCTTGCTAATGTAACTGCTGAAGAATTTTCAGAGCCGGATGAAACAGTATCAAGACTTTTTGAAGGTTATTCAAATGATGTCCCATTAATCATTTCAAGTAGTCGTGTAATAAGTGATGGAGACTATGATCCACCCAACAAAAAAGCATCAGATTATTACAAAAAGGTTGTTTCTGATAAGGATGGAGAATTTAAAGTAACTATGGATCATCCAACAGTTAGCTCTCCAAAACCACTGGTAATAAAAATAACAGGTGGTGGATATGAAATTGAAAAGAAGCCATTAACTGGTGTTGGCCCAATAATAACTGAACGGTCTGAAAGAGCCGGAGTTTAATAAAATGGGAGATATAGAATTCTATAAACTTGAGGGAAAGGAACTTGATCCTAAGGAACTGTCAATTCAAAATTGTATATCGGTAAAGCAATTAATCACTGATGAAGACTATCTATTTTTTGAATTAATTAAGTGTAAAAAAGATGATTCTGGAAATGAATACTTGGTGTTTGACGTAGAACCAAGTATTCCTCAAAACCCTAAAATCGATATAAGAAAAAGGGAAAGAATAGGAGTAAAGTTTTTGGCTAATGAAGATGGTAAACCAGAAATATATGCTCTTCGAAAAGACTTTCCTTCAGCTCCCCACATAAACTATTCACGAGAGGATACTCCAAAAAATTTATGTCTATCAATTAATCTTTATGAAGAAGAGAAACATAAGTGGACTGCTGCCAAACATTTACAACGTATTCACAGATGGTTGTCACTGACTTCTAAAAACAAACTTCATTTGGATGATCAACCACTTGAAAATGTGTTTTTTGGATCACCTGATAGGGTCATGTTACCTTCATCATTCTATGACTTTAAAAAACCTGTTGATGATCTAGCATTAGAGTTTGTTCCTATCGTTGACCAAAAAAATAGAATAGTCATTGTCGGTTTAGATCAAGAAGTTGCAAAATCATATAACATCAATTCTGACATTAAAATTAAAACAATTACCATTGATATTAATGAACCAATAGTTCATGGTATCATAGATCTACAACCGAATAACCTATATGGGCTACACAATCACCTCAAAAATTTTAATATAAACCTACTTAGCCGCTTGCAATCAAGGCTATTCCAAGCTAATGAAAAAGACTTAATTGGATATAAACTACTTTTAGTAATTAGGATACCCAAGAAGAGAACTAATGAAGGTGAAGTAGAAGCCTATGAAATTATAACTTTTTTTTCTCCACGAGATCTTTTAGAAATTAGCGTGGGATTGGGAATCTATCGAAATGGGCCCAGACAGGTAAGAAGTACAATTAATCATACCGCTGTAGATAATGCAAAAATTATTGAGTTGTCAATCCTAAATCCCAGCTCAATACTAACAACAAAAGAAGCAGCCTTATATAATAATATTGATTCATCTGACAATATTCAGCTTTCAGCCATTGGACTCGGAACCCTCGGTTCACAAATTATTATAAACACGATTAAAGCAGGTCAAGGACGTTGGAAACTAATTGACAAAGATAAATTTTTACCTCATAACGCTGCCAGACATGTTTTGCCATCTGTATACATGGGATTCCCTAAATCAGTAGCTCTAGACGCATATATAAAAAGAATATTCATTGAAGAATCAATTAGTTCGCCTCATGAAATGGATATCCTTCAATCTGATCTTGAAACTTTATCATCAACCTTCTCTGACTCAGAATACATCTTTGACTTTGCTGCTTCCGTAGCTGTCTCAAGGAGACTTTCATTAGATTTAAATTTGGAAAAACCCATTATTTCTTTTTTTCTGAATCCCAAAGGTGATAGCTTAGTTTTACTTTCTGAGTCTGATGATAAATCAATCGGATTAGATTGTTTAGAAATGGAATATTATAAATCGCTTTATTCAGTCGAAAGCTTAGCCGATCATCTGAATACGGAAGAAGGAATAAGGTATGCACAGAGTTGTAGAGATATCTCTTCTCGAATACCACAATTTAGTGTTGGAATACATTCGGGTATAGGATCGAAGAAGATTATAGATATCCTTTCAAAAAATGAATCACCACAAGTTTGCATTTGGTACCTAACAGATGATCTGTCCGTGAAAATGACAGATATAAAGCCAAGTAATTATAAAGTTGCTAATAATGAATCATGGACTGTTAAGGTATCGGAAGATTTACTTGCCAAAATAGATAGTCGAAGGGCCGAAAAATTGGAAAATGAAACAGGTGGAGTATTAATTGGATCATTTGATCACGAACGGCACATTGTATATGCTGTAGATTTGATAGCCTCTCCTTCAGACAGTGATGAATATCCAACCTTTTACATCCGGGGAACAGATGGACTAAAAGAACAAGTTACAGAAATTCAGGAAAAGACGAATAATAACCTTCAATATATAGGTGAATGGCACTCACATCCTGATGGCGTTGCATTAACTCCAAGTGATGATGATAGAAAACTATTCGGTTGGATTAAAGGATACATGAAGTTAGAAAGTTACCCTGCGATAATGGTAATTGTAGGTGAAAAGCGAAGTAACTGGTATGTTTCTCAAGTGGATAATGCCATTGAATTTAATATAGGAAGTTAGGATGAAGGGGAAACGTAATAAAGAATCGAAAATGCATGATAATAAGACACTAGGGGTGGCCCTTTCAGGAGGAGGTTCAAGAGCAATGGCTTTTCATCTTGGGTGTTTTAGAGCTTTAGATGATTTAGGTTTTTTAGATAAGATTGATCATATCTCCTCAGTTTCAGGCGGGAGTCTTTTTTCTGCTTTGTACTGTTACTATGATGAATCTTTCTCGTCTACTGATGAAAGAGTAGTCAAATTATTGCGTTCTGGTCTTCAAATGAAGATAGTTTTGAAATATTTATCTCCGGTATCCTTAATTAGAATCTTGAGTACTCAATTGATTTCTGGAACAACCGCAATTATTTGCAGAATATTAAACTGGCATCCCTTTTTTAGTCTAAATCCACCATTAAGAAGGTGGTATAGTAGAACAAATGTTTTTATTAAAGTTTTAGAGAAAGAACTTTTCAAAGGATTGACATTAAAATCTAAAACAAAAAATGATATTGATGTCATCATAAATGCCTGTGAGTTATCAACTGGAAGTGCTTTTAGATTTGGCAATCGAGAGACCGGAAATTGGCGTTTCGGAAAAGTAAAGGGCAATTCAATTTCACTTTCAGAGACCGTAGCCTGTTCAGCTGCTTATCCTTTGTTATTGCCAGCACTGGATAAGTATTACACCTTTCAAAAAAGGGATTTAGAATCTGATGAGAGAGTCTTTTTAACAGATGGCGGAGTGTATGATAATACCGGAGTAACTTGTTTTGATCCTGACAAGGATAGTAATTACAGCTTCAACTCATTTAAGCCTGACTATATCTTTGCATTTGATGCAGGACATGGGATCTATAGTAAAAGAAGTTCTCCATATTATATGATTTCGAGAATGAATCAATCCTATCAAACTACTTTCAGAAAAAGACAGGATGGAATTAAAAAAGACCTGCATGAATATTTAAAATCTGGAAAAATTGACGGGTTTATATTTTCCTACTTGGGACAGAATGATAATGCACTTCCCTATCTACCTGCAAATTTTATTACCAATGATCAGGTAAATACATACCCGACTGATTTTAAAGCGATGAGTGAAGAGGATATTGAATTAATTTCAGGGCGAGGTGAGCAACTAACAAGAGTATTGATATCGCATTATAACCCTACTATTTGATTCTAGGGGAGGCAATATGAATGAAGAACCAAAATCATATACTTATAAAGAACAGATCGAGAATGAGCTAAAACAAAAGTTTCCAGGACTTAAAGAGAGATGGGAGTCGTTAACCAATGAGTTAGGACCGGCGCTGTATGATCATGTTAGAAATCAATCTCATCAAGAGATTCTAAAGATTGAAGGATTTGGCAAGCTCCATTTCTCCTTGGTGATTGATACTAATTTCATATTTGGGCAAATAAAAAGCAGTGTCACTAAAAATATTTCTCTTGATGAAACATTCATTTATAGGCTTATAAATTGTTCCTTTGTCAAAGTTTATGCACCATTTAAATTGAAAGAGGAATTATACGAGAAAATTGATCGAGTACTAAAAAAGGGAAATGAACAGGCAGCTAAGCATGCTGATATATTACTAAACAAATTAATCATGATGGATGCTCCATGGATTGAGGACTGGAAAATTGCACAGCGAACCATTGGCAATGAAGATCCCGATGATGTTTCGTTTTTAGCCTTATCCTTACATACAAGCAGTCATGGCATTCTTTCTTTTGACAAGATCTTTAAATCCCAAAACCTTACTAAAACATGGGGAATTGACGATACCGAAAAAGTAATTCATACTTTCAATCACGGGATTACCTCATTGGCTGTAGCGGGTGCATCTATATCTATTGTAGAGCTACTTTATAGACTTGTCAGCTTTATAAATAAAGTTATTTTGGAGGTGGTATTAGGAATTATAACAGCTCTAATTGGTATAACAGCACTTACTATCCATTCGCTTGGACAGATTCCTATTGAAATAATGATAGGACTAGCAGGAATGTTTATTGCAGGGTTATTTCTTTCAGATGATCTAAGACAAGGTGGCAAAGACTTAATGGATACCGTGGTTGACAAAATGCGCTCTTATTCATCAGAATTAGTGGAATTCCTAAGCGAGTTAAAAGAATTGATCCTTGAGTTTTGGGAAGTATTCAAACCCTTCGGAATTACCACGCTTGAACTGTTTACTTACCTTTCACATGAAGTTCAGCTTATGCATGAACAGATGGTAGAACTTGAAGTGACCAAATCCGCAACATAATACTTTAATTGATAGCTGGTGTATCCTGCAATTATTTGTAAGTACTTTGTTGCATGAAAGGGTTTAAGGACGTTTTCCAGACTAATACGGAAGCATGTGTCTGAAATTTCACGAAACCTCAAACATTACCAGCTGCCAAATAATCAGCCAGGTCAAACCCCTCTTTTTTTTCAAAGTCTCCGGATTTTGATTCTAAAAGATTCGAAATTGAGATATCGCAAAATTCTGAAAAGCCCTCTAACTTTACAGACCAATCCTGATAAGCTCCGATGTCTGGAAACAAAGTAACTGATCGACCTTTCAGCGCTTGACTATACTCTGGTTTTAGCGTCGATTTTGTACCTGTTGCCAGCCATATAAACTCTGGGAAATAAGCACTTGCAATAACAGCCGTCTTTTCTGATTCAACAATGGCTACTGGTTTACTTTTATCAATAAGTAGGTGTTCACCGAAGAACCTCCAATTAGGGTAGTACTTTTTTTCAATACCCAGCATACTGTGCACAGAATGAATCCTTCCTCTTCGACCAGTTCTAGTATTATAGACGATAATTTTCCCTCTCCTAATTTTGCCTTGAAGGTCAAGCTGATAGAAAATACAACCACCTTTCAGCTTAGTAGAAGTGCCAAGGTGATACTTTTTAATGACTTTTCTGACGGTTGGAGTATCAAATATAAAGTTAAGATACTGGACGAAATTATTATTTCTGTAGTTTCCTAGGCTTCTTTTATAAAGCTCACGAGGTATGTATACGGGCTCTACTATTCGCTTAGGAATGTTCACTGTCTTTTTGCCTTCAAATCGGTGATCATCGTAAGGAGAGTAATGGTATGAACAAGCAACCTCACGATCACAACGACCATACCTATTTTGGATATAATCCCCATTTGATTGATCAATGTACCTCACAAACCTTTTCTTTTGACACGAAGGGCAGGTGAATTTGTTTGAGCTGGAGTCTAATCGAAATCGAAACGTCTTCATAAATGTTTTTTGTGGAGCAACAGGTTCGACAGTATCAACAGGAATCGGCTTTTAATAGGCCTTAAACTATGCTTCACTGTAGATGCTGTCAGTGCTGCTGCTTGTAAACAAAATTATAAATTCTGCACGACATAGAATACTCTACCATATTCTTTCCGTTCCGTAATGTAACCGGCATTCTTTAGTCTACTACTAAATTTCCTGTTACCGCACGGTTTATATCCGTCCTGTTCACAAAACCTTCTGTAGCTTTGATATAGCTCAGCAAGAGGAGTGTAAGAGATTGTGCTTGATTTATACCCCCTCTCATCTAAAAAGGACAAAACTGAATCGGATTCAGTACGATATTTCTCAACCTGTTGGTTTACTTCTTCACACTCTGTAAAGCCTTTTTGTTTCAGTACTCGATGCAAACCTTCAATTACCCAGTTAAAAACTCCTGATAATTCATTCTCAATGATCTTATATGAAAGCTTTTTGTCCTGTTTCTCTGGTGGGATGGTCACATCAAAAGGAACAATCAAAAAACGCCTAAAAAATGCATTGGTATGCTCTACATCTGTCGGAAGCTCATTACAGTTGAAAATCAACTTAGCATAGTTATTTAAGGTAAAAGGCTCACCATATGGCAACCTTGCTTCAACCGGTTCACCAGAGACTAACTGCTTAAAAAGAGCTGTACTCATCTCGCCATCTATTTCTGATGCATAGTTCAACAATTTATTTGCAATCTTTGCCCTGTAATAACCATTCTGATTTGTCAGGCTCTTTAAGGTATAGGTTGATACATTTTCCTCACCAAGCATGGCATTGACGGTATCAAAAAAGACCGACTTCCCATTTGATCCCGAACCATAAAGAAGCAAAGCCTTTTCAAGCTTTAATGTTGATGGTTTTAAGAAAATATAACCTAAATATTCCGCTAAGAGCTTCTGTAAATCTTTGCTTGGTAGTACATGGTCCAGATACTTGTCGAAGAGTGGGGATGTTGCGTAGGGATCATATTCAAACGGTAACTGATAGGTAATAAAGTCATTACTATCTGGTGGTCGCAGGTTAACTTTATTCTCCGCTTCTGGATTGATCTCCACGGTTCCATTCTTGAGATTTATCAACACCTCTGAATTATCTTTTTCAGGGGCAGGGAGGTGTGCCGTAACCATAAACTGTTTTAATAGTTCGTCTCTGAATCGATGGTATTTGGATTCAATCCGGTCAACCCCCATGTTATAGGCGACTGAACCCAAGAAGGACTGTAATGAATCCTCCTCAATTTGGTCCCAAAAAGCTCCATTGTATAGGTATATGAAATCATGACGTTTGCATAAGCCCCAGTCTTGTTTTTTCGCAAGTTCAATTATCTTCTCTACCGTGATTACCAAAAAATGCTTTTTCGATAGTTTTTTATCTGTCTTTGCCTCTTTTTGGTAATCCAAACTTTCGACCTTATCAAGCATTTCGGATAAAACATCTTTGTGAGGTATTATCTTCTTGACTGGTAACTTACCTTTCGCTTGTTGGGATTTACTCTTTACTTCTGCTTTAATTTCACTAAATGATAATCTTGGCATCGGCTTATTCCCCCTTCAATATTAATTTTGCTTCTTCTACACGTCTTTCCATCTTTCGGATGTCTCCAGTTGATTCAAAAGCGGGGTGATTTGGAGGTATACAATTACTAATTGTTTCCGCCTCCTCTCTGCCACCATCATTAATGCTTATCTCCACTTTTAGGTCTTTGTATCTAATGATTGTTTTCATCGCGCTACCTCCTTGAAACTGGTTTTAGTAAGCGGTCGATGACTTTTCGTTCAAAGTATTTACGTCGGCCTTTACCGCTTATCTTCATACTTGGGATAAATCTCGGTGAGCTGGGATGAAGATTACTTCTGTTTAGTACCGTTCTTTGGTCGATACCAAACTCTGCTTCGATATCCTGAGCAGTTAGGTATTTAGTAGTGTCACGTTTACGCTGAAGGGCACTCACTACAAAGTCGAGTTTGTCCTCAAGACTTGTAATCCGAGTTAATAGTTTGTTGTCTGTATTCATTTTTATAGTCTCAATTTTGGGTTGCAGTTATTTGATTAACTGTTCCAAATATGGTGACTATATGGACTATAACGAAGGTTTGAACTCATTAAGCAATTTTAGATTTGGCATTTTGACAAGCTAAGAAGGGTATAATTTGCCAAATCTGAATGTGCCCTATAGAAAGTGCTTTTAGAGGATTTGTAAGGCTTTTTAAAAATTATTATTTGGCAAGGTCTTTTCGAGCTTTTTTTAGTTTTGGGACAAAATGCCCTCTAACAGCTTTTTCAAACTTTCTCTTATTTAGTAAATAGGTAGTATTACCAATAATTTCATAGTTATTAGTAACATATTTGATTAGGTCAGCATTTTTCTTCTGTAACAGGCTTTTTTTAGGCTTATTTGATGACTTATTAATGATATAATCATCGTAAACCTCAGATAAGCTATTCATTAATTTCTTGAATTTGTATTTACCTGCATTCAACTTAGCCCGCCTTTCAGCAAATGTTATAGCCTCAATCATTAGTAACATTTTGGCTAAGTAAGATAATCTTCTTTCAAAATTATCTAGTGTACTATCAGGGATTTTCTTTAAAGAAACCAGCCTAGAGTTGCCTTTTTTATGAGCATCAATTTTTGGTTTACCATCTCTTATCTTCAATTCATGTAGTACTAAAGGATGAGCCTTTGCATCCTCTGTAACTTTAAACTCAATCTTTTGATCTTTTTCAGTTTTGATTTCCTGGACATATACCAATAATTCTTCTTTGGCTTTTTTTAAATCTTCTTCTAAAAGCTCTAAGGCCACTTCCTTATAATCTTGAGTAAATTCAGATCGCTTAACTTCATCAAAGTTTCGTAAACAAGTTTGCATGACTTCCCAATACGAGCCTTGGTACTCAAGGTAGTCATAGGCCATATTTTGTGGTGCATTTTTAAATTCATCAGGATAGGAAGAATTTAAAAGGCTCTTTAGCCTAACAATAAGAAGTGTTAGATAAACGGTAGATTCAGGTAATGGTTCTACTTTCTCTCCAGTCGTAAAAAGCTGTTTCTCTTTCATTAGTATTTAATAAATCCTAGGTAATTAGTCCTAATTCTTTTGCTTTGTTCTTTCGGTCTCCTACACCAAGGCTTACATACCTCATTGTTACTTCAATGCTTCTGTGGCCAAGCATCTCTTTTACCAGAGTAACATCAAAACCTTTGCGAATCATAAAAGTTGCACAAGAATGCCTTAAGCAGTGAAAATGGATAGTATCCTTTAGATCTGTCTTCTTAACGTAACCCTTGAACACTTTAGATACATAGTCGCCTGGTAAGGAAAGTTCTGCTTTTTTGTGCGATTTTGGACTTGGGAATGCATACCCTTTTTGAGGTTTTCCAAGTTGGTTATGCCAGTTTTTTAGCACTTCATGAACTACATCAAACACAACAACAGTTCTTTCTCGACCATTTTTAGTGTCTGTCACACTAATTTCCCTATTCTTCAAGTCAATCTGGTGCCACTTTAGATTTGTTATCTCTTTTCTTCTCAGGCCCGTGTAATAAGCCGTGGTAATCATGGGTACAAACCAATCCTGCCTCAAAGATTTTTGAACAATGTGTCTATTTTCTTTGCACTTATTATGGTGTTCGTTAAAGGCTTTGAAGATTACCCCTAATTCCTCTTCACTGAATATCTTATCAACCAACTTATCTTTCTTTTTTGGTGGTACTACTTGTTCACAAGGATTTTCGTTTATAATAGCTTGATCAGTAAGCCATGTAAAAAAGACTTTCAGATGCTTATAGTAGTTTCGTTTTGTAGCATTCGAATACCTCTTTTTAAAGCAAAAAGACCGGATATCCGATGGCCTAATTAGGTTAACGGTCATTGAACGTCCTACATCATCAATAAATAAGTTGATAACAGACTTATATCCCTTTCTGGTTGCATCACTAGTGTGTGATTTGGTCTTTAAGAAGTCCTTCTTTAGTTGATCCAAGTAGTAGCTATCAACCACCACACTTTTACCTTTACTCTCCTTCAGATAGTCTTCATAGGTACTTACACTCCAATCTTCTTGGAAGGGATCTATCTCTCTTTGATCATACAATTTTTGAAAACGGACCTTTTTTTCTTCAGCAATTTTTTTAAAAGTAGTACCAAGCGAGTAAGTTTTTTTTATCTGTTTGCCGTCCTCGTTCTTACTAAATACAATATAGTAGTTCTTACCCCTCTTCTTTAATCCAGCCATGTTAGTCCATTTTGGGTTATTAGCTCAATAAAAATGTACCCTTTTTTGTACCCTTTAATCAAGAAAATTACCCTAATTTGTGAAAAGTTTTCACGATGTAAGGTGTGTTGAGTTGATTGGAAAACACAAAAAAACCCGCCTTAAAGAGTATTAAGGTGGGTTTTTGTAAGAGTACGCCCGGAAGGATTCGAACCCTCAGCCTTCTGATCCGAAGTCAGACGCTCTATCCAGTTGAGCTACGGGCGCATTCAAAATTTCGAAGGCCTTAAATATAAGAAGACCTTTACTCAGAAACATCAAAAATAAGGTCTGGATTTACTAAAGAATCAGCATGGCATCGCCAAAAGAATAGAACCGATATTCCTCTTTAATGGCGTGCTCGTACACCTTTTTCATTTCATCAAAACCCATGAATGCAGCAACCAGCATGAGCAAGGTGCTTTTGGGAAGGTGGAAGTTCGTTATAAGTGCATCTACAGATTTAAAAGAATAGCCCGGCGTAATGAAAATATCTGTTTCCTTACTTTGGGGGCTGAATGGCCCACCTTCATCAAATGCAGATTCCAATACCCGGACACTGGTCGTTCCAACAGCCGTAATATGTTCAGCGCTGTTGAGTTGCTCACAGGTTGATTCCTTTAACTGAAACCATTCGCTGTGCATGTTATGTTCTTCGAGGTCCTCAGTTTTAACCGGCGCAAAAGTCCCCAAGCCAACATGAAGGGTAACTTCCGTTTTTGAAATACCGGCCTTTTTAAGTTTTTCCAGCAGTTCATCGGTAAAATGAAGACCAGCTGTTGGGGCAGCTTTGCTTCCCAAGTCTTTGGCATACACGGTCTGATACTCCTCCGAAAGGGATTCATCCTGTTCGATATAAGGAGGAAAAGGAGTGTGTTTATAGGGTTCGAGCTTCGTGGAGTCAAGATCACATGATAGAATCAAGGTGCGTAATCCATCGTCAGCTATGTGAGTAACCTCAGCGGTAACTCCATCGGCAAGTTGTACTGTTTTGCTTTTCTTGAATTTCTTGCCCGGCCTGACTAAGCCTTCAACGGTATTGTTATTTCGGACGGATGTAACAAAAATCTCTTTCTTGCCCTCATCAAAAAGTAGCCGGCATTTTTCGACCTTACTATTGTTAACTACTAAAGTAGATTCGTCTGGCAAATACTCCCCAAGATTATAAAAATAGTCATCGGTGATGGAGCCGGAAGCACGATCATAAACTAACAAGCGGGCATGATCTCGCGGGTTTGCCGGAGATTGAGCGATGAGTTCTTCGGGGAGATGGTAATCGAAATCAGAGAGGGTGAAATTCATATCCAAAGGAAGGACTAATCTACAGTAATCTCAAAGAAATTCTGTTCGTTTGCTTTAAGCTTTACGGCTCTTTTAGAGGTAATTACACTATCCTGCACAACCATTATTTGGAGGCTGTCTGTGATTTTAAAAGATCCGGAAGAAGCATTAAAAGAACTTCCAATAGCTAAGTACGAACTGTTTAGTCTAAATTCACCTTCAGCTGAAGTTTCTGTAAACGGAAGGGTTCCGACGAGAAGGCTGTCCGGTTTATTAACAACAAAAAGACTGCCACCTAAAACCCGGGCCGATGTCGAGACCTGAAATCCTAAAATGCCGTTACTCAATAAAGAATCAGGTATGATAAGCTCTTGGTCTCCTGATTCTAAAGTATCTTCAAAAAAGGTGGCGAGTAAACTGTTTGCGTCATGCCGATATATCGAGGCCCGGTAAAGGGTCCTGGTTGGAGCGGAGAAATTCACCCTTACGGTATCGCCAATTAACTCCGGAAGAAAGCCGCCGGGATTGAAGTGATTTCGGATGTGAATGTCAGCATCAGCTACAGGATCACCACCGGATGTAAGGACGACGCCGGTGGCATCACGATAAATTTTTGGTCCATCAGCGTTACTCAAACATCCACTTAAAAAGAATAAGATGGTGGATAAAAAAACTAAAGGGGTAAGTTTCAAAATCAGACTTTTATATAAGTTTTTTGCTTAACAGCTTCTATGATTCCGGTAACACCGATACCAACTTCGTCGTGAAGTTCTTCCTGAGTTCCGTGTTCTACTATACGATCAGGAATACCCATTATTTTAAGTGTGGGGCTAGTTTCTTTTTCAGCTATGTATTCAGCAACTGCGCTTCCAAAGCCGCCAAGCCTGGCGTGGTCTTCAAGAGTGATAATATGATCGTAGTTTTCGCAAACTTCATCAATTAATTCGGTATCAATTGGTTTTGCAAATCGCATATCAAAATGTCCAATCTCAATACCTTCTTGAGATAGCTTCTGAGCAGCTTCTGTTACATACTTTCCAATGGGTCCGAAACTAAGAACAGCAACTGAATCACCGTCACGGAGTTTGATACCTTTTCCAATTTCAATATTCTGAAATTCCCTGCGAACGTTCATTCCGGTTGCTTTCCCTCGAGGATATCGAATAGCCCAGGAAGCATCATCATAGTTTGAAGCAGTGTACATCATGTCACGCAAATCCTGTTCATTCAGGGGAGATGAGATAATCATATTCGGAACCGTTCTCATATAGGCAATGTCGTAAGCGCCGTGATGAGTAGGCCCATCTGCACCAACCAGTCCGGCCCTGTCTATACAGAAAACAACAGGTAAATTTTGAATGGCAACGTCATGAACTAACTGATCATATCCTCGCTGGAGGAAGGAAGAGTAAATGGCGCAAAATGGTTTTTTGCCTTCTGCAGCAAGTCCGGCCGCAAAGGTGACGGCGTGTTGTTCGGCAATTCCAACATCAAAGGCGCGATCCGGAAAAGCTTCCATCATCGGCCAAAGGCTGGAACCGCTTGGCATAGCCGGTGTCATACTTACAATTCGCTCATCTTTTTCAGCAAGTTCAACCAAGGCATCACCAAAAACATGCTGATACTTTGGAATAGCTTTTTTCTTGGCGGGAGCTGAAAGGGACTTTCCGGTAATCTTATCAAAAGGACTACTGGAAGCATGCCATTTCGTTTGCTCTCGTTCTGCAGGAGCAAATCCTTTTCCTTTAACAGTCACGATATGAAGAAGTTTGGGACCTTTCACATCTTTTAGGTCTTCTAATGTCTTACGAAGCCCTTCAACGTCATGTCCGTCAGTTGGACCATAGTATTTAAAGCCAAGTGCACGGAATAGTGAGCCTGGCGTAAGTGCGGCAGTCATCGCTTTTTCAAGGCGTGATGCTACTTTGCGCATTTTTTCGCCGGCAGATTTAAAGTGCCCGAGCATGTCGTACACTTCATCCCTCATTTTATTGAAGGTTTTGCTGGTCGTGATATCAGCTAAGTATTCATTAAGAGCCCCAACATTTGGGTCAATGGACATGTTGTTGTCATTCAGGATAACAAGAACATCACTATTCAGAGCTCCTGCATTATTCATGGCCTCAAAGGCAAGCCCGGCAGTCATGGCACCATCACCGATAACGGCGACTACTTTTTTGTCTGATTTGTCGAGGTCTCGAGCAACGGCCATTCCAAGAGCGGCAGAAATTGAGGTACTCGAGTGACCTACTCCAAATGTATCATATTCACTTTCGGAACGCTTAGGAAAACCGGAAAGACCGCCATACACTCTATTTGTGTGGAATTGATCTCGGCGACCCGTTAAAATTTTATGCCCATATGCCTGATGGCCTACATCCCAGACTACAAGGTCTTCGGGAGTATCATACACATAATGAAGAGCTGTGGTCAGCTCTACCACTCCAAGGCTGGCTCCAAAGTGGCCGCCATGTACCGAAACCATATCAATGATATACTGTCGGAGTTCGTCACAAACGTCCTGAAGTTTGTCCGGCCCTAACATTTTAAGATCGGCGGGGGAATTAATTCCTGCTAATAGCTTTCCCGGTGTTGGCTGTTTTTGTTCCATATGATGCTCTTTTACTGCGTATTTGCTTCGTTTACTTGCTCTATGCGAAGTTCAGCTTGTTCTAAAATTTCTGTGCAAAACTGAGACATCTTCACGCCTTCTTCGTATAGTTGTACAGAATCTTCCAGTGTAATCTCTTTATTCTCGAGTTGTTCCACTATGGATTCTAATTTCTTTAAAGCCTCTTCGAAGCTAAGTCGTTCCTTTTCTGCCATTAAGTTTTTTTTGAACCGGTCATTTTATACACTTTATATCCCTCAAGGATACCGGTTTTTTAGCAAAAAGGCATGTTTACTGTAAACAATCACCACCGGACACGATGGATAGCCTTTCCATCCGATTCAAGAATAATTGCCCGTTCAAGACTGGTAAAAAGAAGCTCGGCCTGTGACTGCTGAAGGCGGGTTAACGCTTCTTTATGCGGATGACGGAATCGGTTTCGTTCTGCTAAAGAGACCACGGCAATGTCTGGAGTGACCGTTTTAAGAAAGGGTAAGCTGGAGCTGGTTCGGCTGCCATGGTGCCCAACTTTTAAAATATCAGTGTCCAGTAAATCTGTGTAAGCGTGGAGGAGTCGTTCCTCCTGATCTTCACCCGCATCTCCGGTAAAGAGAAATTCGGATTCACCGTAAATCACATTAAGGACAACGGAATGTTCGTTGGGATCTGAATTATACGTGCGACCATCCGGTCCAAGAACGAGGAATAGAATGGATCGATCCACATTGAGTGTGTCCCCGGCAACCAAAGGTATAGTGGGGATAGATCTTTTCTTAGCTAATTCTAAATAAGAGTGGTAGAGTTTTGAGTCATATTCATAGCCTGAATTGTAAATGACATCAACCGGCATTTCTTCAATTAAGTCGAGTATCCCTCCAATGTGGTCAGCATGAGGGTGACTTAGAATAATTGCATCAAGCTTTTTAATTCCTGCTGATTGAAGGTGAGGGAGGATGATGGACCTACCGCTGTTATAGCCCGGCGACCAAACCCCGGCATCAATAAGAATGTGCTTGTCGTTTGGTGTTTTGAGAAGCGCGGCATCACCCTGGCCAACATCAAAAAAAGTAAGGGTGAGGGTAGCAGGTTTTAATTTTTGAATGAAGTTGAGAGAAAGCATCAAAACAATGGTGGCAAGGAACCCAATCAAAAGCCTCCACCGTAATGCGGATATTTGCCAGGAAGAAATCCCAAGGATCAGGAAAAACCAGAGCACAAAAATAAGGCTGCTTTCCAGGCTGGCGGTTGTCCAGGCCCAATCCCAGGTGCTGGCCAAGTTTACAAAATCACTCATCCATCCCAGAAATAAGAAAGAGGGGTAATTAATGATAAAGCCAACAGCCGGAAAAACCGACGTGATAAATAATGCAATCAAAGATAATGGAACTACAATACCCAAGAGAGGCACAAAAAGAGCATTAGCAATAGGGCTGACTAGTGAAATCTCCCCAAAATAATAAACCTGAAGAGGATAGAGCCCAAACTGCACAACCAGAGAAACAATCACTACCATAATTGGAGTGCCATACCATCGAATCCGAATCCAGTAAGGGAGTTTGCTTTGAATAACGGGCAGAAGGAGCAGGATAATAAGCACGGCTGAAAAAGATAATTGAAACCCGATATCAAAAAGTTGAGAAGGGTTAAAAATCAGAAGGCATACTGCTGCTGCCGCGGTCAGATTGATGGAGTTATTTACCTTATGAAACAGTTTGCCGTAGCTCAGAAAGAAAGCCATGACAGAGGCTCTTAAAACGGAGGCGGAGAATCCGGTAATACCTGCATAGCAAATCAATATGAGTACGAGCACAGCAAGGCCAATGATGCTCCCATGTTTCTTAGTCCAAAAGTAGGGAATGATAATCCAGAAGGGTGCCACGATAAAGCCAACGTGAAGACCGGAAACCGCCATGATGTGTGATAAGCCCGCCCGGGCGAAAGCCGCTTTAGACTCGGAATCCAGATCAAGTTTGTAGCCAACGAGTAATGCCTTGGCAATAGGGGCGGTTTGGGTGTCAAAATTTTGGTCAACTAACTCCAGAGCTTGCTCCCGCCACCATATCCATTCCGCAATATTGTTATTTGGGGTGATGGAGATGAGGCTGTCAATCTGGATTTGAGCGAAAATATTTTGAGATGCTAGATAGTCCTTGTAGTCAAACTGTTTGGGATTTCTTTTTTCTGAGATGGGAATGATAGTCCCGCTAAAACTTACTCTGTCTCCCAAGGTCGCTCTGCCGGCAGCTTCATCAGCAAGAACTCTTACCTTGTAGGGTTGATCTGAAACAATTACGCCAAACCGTGAGGTATCCACTTTAACATCCCATCTTTCTTTTCCAGAGGAAGTGACAGAAATAGATTGAACAGAGCCGGAAACGGTAACTGACTCCCAATCGGAAACTTGAATAAGCCGGACGGTTTGAGAAGCTGAATGCCCGGATTGTAGCGACATTCTGAAAAGACCAAACAGGAAGACTATCACAAGGAAAAGAAGGGCGCTGAACTTTGTAAGCCAGTGGTTAACTGTTTGAATGTTTTTCCATTCAGCAAAAAAGAAAATCGCTCCTACACCCAAGAAGACAGTTCCTGAAACGAAGAGGGAGATCTGATAATAATGCCCCACTAATATGCCAGCGATAAGCAGTAATGCTATCCGAACGGCCGGATATCGGCTAAAGGGAAATTGATATGAATTGCGACGCCCCATACCGGTAAGAGCGGTTAGAAATCAAATCCTTACAAAAAATTTTTCAGTCATTAGAAAAGGAGAATTATAGACATAAAAAAAGCCTGCTGTTGAAGCAGGCTTTCAAATTCAAATAAGGAGACTAATTAGTTACCGGCAGGTACGAGTCGATAAACGCCGTCACCTTCAGCTGTAAAGTAGATGTAACCATCAGGGGCTTGTTCTACCGCACGAATGCGTCCAGTTCCTTCTACAAGTTTTTGCTGTCCTACAATTTTATTTCCCTCAATATCCAGATAGTGGATATAAGCAAATTTAAGAGAGCCGACCAGTAAATCACCTTCCCAACCCGGGTACTTATCACTGGTGATAAAGGTCATGCCTGAAGGAGCTATAGAAGGATCCCAGTAGATGAGGGGTTGTTCCATGCCTTCCATAACGGTGTCTTCCGCGAAAGGAGTACCGTTGTAATTAATTCCATAACTGATTACCGGCCATCCATAATTGTTGCCGGGCTCAATAATGTTAATCTCATCGCCGCCGCGGGGACCATGTTCGTGTTCCCAAATCACGCCACTGTTAGGGTTCATTGCCATGCCTTGCGGGTTACGGTGACCGTAGGAAAACATAGCGTCAATGCTGTCTTTCCCAACAAAAGGGTTATCAGAAGGCACGCTTCCATCGTCATTCAGGCGATAGATTTTTCCGCCATCTCTGTTGATATCCTGTGGGTTTACATCTCTGTTTCCACGATCTCCAATGGAGAAGAATAGATACCCATCATTATCAAAAACAATGCGGCTGCCATAGTGGGCTCCGCGACCGGAGTTTGGAGTTCCTTTATAAATTTCTTCGGCGGAGGTCAGTGCGTTATTCTCAAGTTTAGCACGAATAATCTTGGTATTGCTTCCCTCTCCTTCACCGGCATTAGAAGCGTAGGAAAAGTAGATCCAGCCGTTTTCTTCATAATTTGGATGTAGCTGAATATCTAAAAAACCACCTTGGCCATTCACATCAAGATCTGATGGAATGCCTTCTGTGATCTCTGCAATAATTTCACCGTCTCTGGCATGAATTAACTTTCCGGATTTTTCGGTGATTAGCATGTCTCCATTAGGTAGGAATTCAATCCCCCAGCCAATTCTGATTCCATCAACAACCTTTTCTGCTTTTACGTCAGTGTTTACAGGAGTGTTGTTAAAGTCAGTGCCTTGGCCTGAGCATGCCGTGGTTGAAAAGAGTAAAAGCGTTGCGACTAATATACTGTGTGTCGATAATTTAGATTTCATAGGTGTTTGGTTTTTAAATATCGTTATTGATAAAGGAACTGTCGGAATTCATCTACGCCCATATAACCGGTTTTTTTCTTGATAACGTTTCCATTCGCATCAAGGATCAAAGATGTGGGAAATACATAAGCGCCTTTGCTTTGGGCAAATTCTTTAGACGGAATTTCTTGTCCGTTGAACTGTATAACTTCTGGTGAGTTTCCGTCTATTCTCACAGGAATATAATTGGCATCCATAACCTGGCGGACTGTAGAGTCAGGGAAAACTTCACGATCCATAGCCCGGCAATATTTACAGCCGATTTCAAATACATCAACAAAAATAAGCTTGTTGGTTGATGCAGCAACTTCCTGAGCCTCATGAATAGGTATCCAGTCAGGGGAATTGTCGTTTACGGTAGGCTGAACATTAGTGAGGGAGATGTATACAAATATCCCTAAAAAAATACAGATCGCTACCGTAATGATGGCTTTCTTTTGCATAACAGAATTAGTTTTAAATGCTGAGCGTGAAAATAACAAATATCCTTCACTTGTCTGAATGAACGAATTTAAAAGGGGTTAAAGTTCAACAGCTGAGAATAGATTTTTTTACCTTTCTAAAAAAATAAACTATGAAAGAAAGAGATTCCTACAAACTGGGTAAAGTTCAGGTCACCATCACCGAAACTGATAAAGAAAACAAGCTGAATGTGGAATGCTTTGACGGTGAATATCACTCAGAATTTATTGTGAGTGAATATGAGTTTACAAACTATCGCCGGCTAATGAATCAGCGTATAACACAGGCCTACAAAAATATAGATCAGGACGACGAGAACTAAAACCAGAGGCTCCCAGATACAATCATATAAACGAGAATAAAGCTGCTTACCGAAAGCACCAGCCCAATCATAAATACATTGTAAGCAATTCTTATCAGCCGGTATTTCTCGGAAAGAACCGAACCCAATCCATACAAATCGCGAGCCATGGTGTCATAAAGCCGCTCGCTATCGCTCATCAGCTCTTCCATGCCGGTAACATAATCTTCCCGGTTCAGCTTATTAAAATTCCCAAAAAAGAGAATGTTTGACCGGTTTGACCGAACGTCTTCCAGAGACACATCTTCTTTACTGACACGTGGCCGAGCTGCAAGCACCGAGTAGACGAGTGCTACCATACAGGTAACCAGCAATATAGAGGTGGGAATCAGAAGCCAGGGGTTGGAGTCGATTTTTGGTGATATAGATGCTATGATAATCGAGATGATTATACCATTGATACTAATCATGATGTTAGACTTGTTATCCGCAATGGCGCTGAGTTCAATGTGCGTACGGTAGGAAGTTCGGAACATATCCGAAACGCCGCGCTTTCTGGAGCCCAGACTTTTATTCTCTGGTTCTTGCTGTTCTGCCTGATCCTGATTCTCTGACATAATGATTTAAGATATGTTGATTAAGCAACTAAGATAAGAAAAAGCAGGTCAATGTAGATGTGCTGCGAGATTTGATTTTGATTCTGCAGGAAGGCCAATCTTCTCTAAAAGATCCTCGAACCTTGGGTCATCAATGAGATCTTTAATTACGGGGAGTGTTTTGATCAGAAGGATAGACCCCAGCCTCATATCTACGGCTTTTTCAAGATATTTGAAGGCTTTATCAGTTTTGCCCAAAGCGGCATATACCATGGCATAATCCAGCGTCAGGTTTTGGTGGGGTTGATCCTTTTCTCTTTTTTTAATGAGTTCGATCTGTTCTTCAGCTTGTACTTTATCACCCATCAAGGCATAGATGCAGGCTAGCTGAGAGCCACCTTTATATTTTGAGTCAATAAGATCGATATATTTCTTTGCCGCCCGTAAGGCTTTATCGTATTTCTTTTGGCTGATGTAAACAAGCGCGCGTCCTTCGAGGGCAGCTCTGAACATAGGATCCAGCTCAAGAGCCTCATTAAAACTATTAATGGCCCTGTCATAATTTCCGGCCACCCAATGAGAGCGCCCCAATTCTAAAAGTGCGGGGAGAGAAAGAGGGTCAATTTTGACAGCGGCTTCTGCTTGCTGGAGCATTTTATCATAGCGACCGATAATCCGGTTGTAAAAGGAAAGAGCTTGCCGGGCCTCTGCGTTGTCGGGCTCCATGGTTATGGCTTTCCTGAAATTAGATTCAGCGGTATAGAAATCCCACTTAAAAAAGAGGTTCACATAGCCAAGAGCTATGTAAGAATCAGCTCTGGAATTATTAATCTCAATAGCTTTAAGTGCATTTTTTTCAGCTTTGGAAAAAGCTTTTTTGCTGTTCATGTGGCCAATAGTACCCAAATAGGTATAGCAGTTTGCCAGATATGAATACGCATTGGTATAGGTGCTGCATTCGGAAATGGCTTTTTCAAAAAGGATGATAGCCTTATTAATAGACTCGGGCGAACGCTTATTCCAGTGGTAAAGTCCCTGCAGATAATAATTGTAAGCTTCAACGCTGGTGGTTTCCGATTCGTAAAGCTTATTTTGATCTTGGAGACTAAAGCTATCTTCTAGCTTAGCTACAATTTTGCGGGCTATTTCGTCCTGAACGGCAAAGATATCCTTCATCTCCCCATCGAAGTTTTCACTCCAAATGTGAAAACCATCATCGGTGTTAATAAGCTGGGCTGTTACTCTGATTTTATTTCCGGCTTTTCGAACACTTCCTTCCAAAATGGTGGCAACGTTTAGTTCCTTGCCAATATCGCGGATGTCTTTAGTTACTTTTTTATAAGCAAAAACGGAAGTACGAGAAGCCACCTGGATATCTTTAATCCGGGCTAAAGTATTGATAATCTCTTCTGTGATCCCATCACTGAAATACTCGTTATCAATTTCAGAACTGAAATTAGAAAACGGAAGAACCGCGATACTTTTCTGTGAACTGCCGGTAAGATCTTCAATATAACTTTGCAGAGGGACATTGAGGCCTTTATCCGCTAAAGCATAAATGCCTATAGGGATGTAAATATTTTTGAGCTCATGTTCCCCAAATGATTCGACCCGAATGCCGGGGTGGTTTTTTATTTCATCAAATACTTTCCCGGAAACCATAACGGAACCCGGAATTCCTAAGCTTTGAACCCGAGCGGCTATATTCACGGCATCTCCGTAGATGCCTTCATCATCATAAACTACATCTCCAATATGAATGCCAATGCGGACAGGAATTTCGGGCGCTTGTTGTAACTCCATCTGAATTTCTTTGGCACAGTTTACAGCATCCAAAGCACTGCCAAACATTATGAGTGTGCCATCGCCATAGTACTGCATTACCTGTCCATGGTATTTAAGCAAGTTCTCTTCTATGACCTTTCGCTGACGATCGCGCAAGTTCTTTGCGTTTTCCTCGTCATCCTGCATCATTTTAGTGTAGCCGACAATGTCTGCAAACATGATAGCTGCAAGCAGGCGTATGTTGTTTTTTTGAGCCATTTTTATGGCGTAGTGCTTTAGAAATTAAAGGCGGAATCGAGTAGAAATATAATCAATAATCATGCCTGATTCGCATCAGAATAAAAATCCTGCTTTTATTGAGAATAGGGTTCCCTCTTCTGACAGACCAATACTGGAATTCAGTAAAAAAGATTCAAATACATTAAACCAAATTCCTCCCCCATAACCGGTATGCCAGACGTCAGAGTTTTCCTCATCAAACCAAACACGTCCAACATCGAAAAAGCCACTCAATCCTACTTTTCCTCCAAGCAGATAGTTGTAGAAGTCAAAGAGTTCGAGTCGTAATTCAGTGTTGTTGTACAAACTGGTTCGTCCGGCAAATCTTCGGCTATTGTATCCTCTTAGGTTGGTTGTTCCACCAATGGTGTTGGCTTCATAGAAAGGATAATCACCAATGTTATGTGCAGAGCCGACTCGGTTGGCAAAGGTGATTTGTGGGTTCAGTCGTGGTGATAAATAAAGCTCAAGCTCAGATTGTAAGCGAGTGAAAGCTTCGCCGGTGCTGATCACACCAAGATTGGCATCACTTTCAATAAGAAAACGATAGCCCTGCCTTGGATTGAGGCCATTATCGACATCAACAAAGCGGAGGGAGGTTACAACCCCGGCAAAATACTGCTCATCCAGCTCTCCATTTGGGATCCCGTCTATCGGGTCGGTAACAATATTATTTGGGTCTTTCTCAACATTGGTTCCTCTGAATTTGATGCCTGCATAGAGTTCAAGAATGTTCTTTTTGAGAAGAAAGCCCGGTTCAATGTTGAATTGATAAAGTCTTGCCCGATAATAATTCAGTGACCGCCCCTGAAGAGAGGATTCATTCCCAAAGCCAAAGAAGTTTTTATAACTCTTGGGGAATAAGAACTCAGATTCTAATTTAACATCCCATTCTTGAAAAACCTGAAACCAGGTTCCATCATACCGAACATTGGAAGCACCGGTAAGAGGTGCTACATTTGCCCGGGCAAAATGACGGGAGGCTGGTTGTTTGCGAAATCCGTTGCGAATGATATTTGGTCCGCCTCCTAAAAAGATTCCGTCATTGCCATTGTATTCAAAATAGAAGCCGGCGAGAACGGTGTTCCATTTAAAATCTTTGCTATAATCGTAATGAACATTTTCGGGTTTATCGTAAAGATTTACATCGGTATTCGAGCCTTCAGTGACGGTATTGCCTCGTTTAGTGTCATAAATTTCAACCTGCCGCGTCCAGCCTTTTTTGAGAGTGGAGTCGTCGTAAACATCCTGACCAGAACCTCCAACAACTCTGATCTTCATGTTATTTTCTGCAGAGCCTTTTAGGATGAAAATATCGTCATCACCCATTCCGTAAAGTCGAAGCTCTTCTGTCTCACCATTGGTAAAGGTTCTTTCGAAATATTGTTCTCTCAGATTTCCTTTTCCGGAAAGCTTAAACACTTTTACGCTGACTTCATCTTCACTCAATACTTCAAGTTCAAACTGTTCCCGCTTATTACTTCCAGGAATAGATACCACTCCTGATATCAACTCATAGTATTCATTAGCAACCTCAAGCAGCTGGTTTCTTCGGGTTTTAAGAATGGCGATGGTTTCTTCACCATACTTTTGAAAAACCGGCTCCGGATAATTCAACACCGCTTCTTCTATCACCTCATCAGAAAGGGCTGTTTCGATTTCTTGAGCGATAGCCAGCCAATCTTCTTTTGTGAGCTGATTGGTGAATCGGCGGGTCATTGCAAGGGAATTGTTATTCAACCCCTTAAGGTTTCCATAGTCTTCGGAGAAATTTTGGTACTGCTTAAAAGGACCTAAAACTTTAGCCAGCGACGGAATCACTCCGGTCATATTCATCAGAGCGATATCGCGATCACGGGGAATAGGTTTATAGATTTTACCCTGCTCATCTTCGGGCTCAAAAGAAGCCCACCGCCACTGATCTTCGTGGCGGTCCCAGTCGGCAAGCAGCATATCGAGTAATCGGTTTCGGGCAAAATCTTCTTGGTCAACGCGATGATCGATATCGTTATCAAGCTCGCGTAATAATTCGGTACTGCTTATGACTTCCTCAGAAAAACCGACGCTCGCAACATCACTCATATCTCCATTTGGGCGCTCTTCAAAAAGGGCAAGCTGACGTCCAATATCCTCGGCATAAAGTCCAAGCTGGGGATCTTTGGGGACGTAGTAAATTTTTGGATTGGTATGATAGGTGCCGATTGCATCAGCAAGTGTTGGAATAATAACGGCCGAGTAAGGATTGATGATAGAAAACTGATCCTGGGCTAAATCAAGAGCAATGGTTTTTCGGAGTTCTTCATCCCAAATACGCCCGGCTTCTTTATCAACAGATCGAAGCACATAATCGCGCCCATCTTCTCGCTCAAGGTGAATGGTTGTGGACTGACCCTTTCCGCCCGTTCTGACAGGAGTTAATCCCCCTTCAACTTCGGTGACATCAAAAAATGGAAACTCATTTTTAACCGACCAATACTTTCGGTTATGTTCGCCAATAAAAAATTCAAAGAAGGCGCTTTTATCATCATAATCAGGATTAGCAGCGAGTACATTGGTGCTGTCGGTGTAATCGTAATCGGGAATAGTTTCGAGGAATTCTTCTTCAGAAAAGGCGTTGTTAAAAGGAGGCTTTAGCTGATTTCGATACAGCATCTTGCCGGTTGACCCATCACTTTCGGGGGCCCAGGCTTCCATCCACACCGAACCGTCCGCGTAATACTGAACGGTCATAAAGCCATTGCCGGAGTGGATAAATTCTGAACCTCTGCCTGAAGCAACCCAGTTTTCTTTACTCCCCGCGCCACTAATCAAATAATGATGGTTAATCCGTGTTCCTTCCTCACGATGGTATTGTAAACTGTGCGCATGGCCGGAAGCGTAAATCAAATCCTCCAGCTCATAAGCATCGAACAAATTCTCGAGAGCATCCACCATTTTGGCATATTGGTGATGGTGCACATCCTGAGGAAACCCAAAAACTCTGCGATAAAGTGCATATAAACTTCCAAATAGAGGAGGTTTCAAGTGGGTTGATGGAGGTAAATATCCACCATGGTTTCCATTGGTTCTAAGTGGATGGTGGGCGGCAATCAAAAGATTGTCATTGCGCTGTTTTTTGAGGATGTCATCCAGCTGGATGAGCACATCTCCGGCATCAAAAAGCTCGTATTCGCCGGTATCGCCATAAGGCTTGTCGTATTTGTGTAGCCACCACTGAGTGTCTAAAACAATGAGGCGAATGTCTTCACGGAGCCTTGGGTCATCGTTGTCATCAAGCAACTTTATGGAGATGGGACCGGGAAATCCATTATCGGGCACAAAAGTGTTCCCCCGATTCAGATAAGATTCCACAAACTGTTCTTGCCTATTTACAGCTTCAAGTCCTGCCGGGCCGCCATCATCCCAGTCATGATTTCCGGGAACAAAGACAATTCTGCCTTTATAATTTTCCACGGTTTTGAGCTGCTCAATAATTCTTTGTTCATAAAAGGCGCGGCGTGGGTGGGTAGAATCAGGCAGTCCGATCATGTAAATATTATCGCCAAGAAATATAGCAGCGCTTCGTTCTCCGGCATCATCCAGTTTTTGCTGAAATAGTTTGAGGGTAGGTTCCTGCACATCTAAAGAGGGAGCACCGGCATCACCGATTAAAAAAACCTGATAGATTAAGTCTTTCTCTTGAGGCGGAGTCAAGATAAGTGGGTTCCCATCTTCCTTATTGATATACGTCTGGCTTGTAGAGCAAGAGGCGAAAATAGTGATGAGTAGTAAAAGTGAGAGAGACTTTTGAATCATGGACCTAAATTACCGAAGCCATGGTTAACAAAAAAACATGGAGGAAAATAGATTGTGGCAGGGGGTAAACAGTGAGAGAAAGGCATAAAAAATCCCGGCCAGTTTTAAGCTGTCGGGCTTGGTTTTTGAGTAACTGTTTCCAATATACGGCGGAAGTAGTGCCTCGACCAAATCTAATTTACTTTGTATAACTAATAGTAACTAATAATAAATTATTTGTAGTTTATAGATGTTAATAAGTAATCAAAAAATGATAATTAAGAGGCTAAATGTCTAAGACAGTAGGAGATTTAACGCTGTATTCGGTAGATGATCTGCATGAACTCCTTGGGATTTCAAAAATGACGCTTCGAACCTACCTGCGAGAAGGGCGAATTCGAGGCCGGAAATTAGGAGTGAGTTGGTATGTGACGGAAGAAGCCATCCGGGAATATTTTGATGAGCCCCAGGAGCCATCAACCCAAACCACAAAGAAGAAGAAAAAAGACGGAACCCAATACCGATATATTGTGCAAGGGATCAACGATCTTGTAAGCGAAACGGAAGAATGTGATACCATCGAAGAAGTGATAAGCACGCTAAACGATCAGGCTATCATCAGCTTGTTTCAGGTTCGTATTGTGGATAGGGGTAGCGATGAAATCACAGAAATTATTAAAGCCAGAGAATTTTTAGAACGACATGCTTAAACTGAAAGACACCGGATTAGAAGAATTTTCATTTGGAGAAGGAGCTGACGACCAGTTCTACGTATTAGTAAACAAGAAAATAAGTCCTGATGGAATTGACGTGAAAAGACTGGGGAAAGCCAGTCCCATGAAGTTCGATCAAGTTCTTAATGAAATGGGATGTGTATTAATGTTGAATGGATTGGAGGTCGCTGAGCTATGCATGCGGGGTGAACTTGATAATGACAATCTACACGAGAGCATGTACGATTTGGCGAAGGAAGAGGGGATTATTAAGTGAGGGAAAACGGCGCATTATTCTGCCACCATTCCCAGGCTCTTAATAAGCAGATCACGGTTTTACCGTCATTAATTTCTCCGGCATGGACCATCTCAACAGCCTTTTGAAAGGGTAGTCGTTCACGAGTCACAAATTCATCTTCATCTACGGCCTGGGGGACAGATTCAAGATTCCACGCTACGTAAATATGAATGACTTCATCGGAGTAACCAATCCCGGGATAAAAATGCCCGACGTAAGCATAATCCTGAGTCGCAACGCCCGCTTCTTCGCGTAGCTCGCGGAGGGCTGTTTTATCCTGAGCTTCACCGGCATCGATTTTACCGGCCGGAACTTCCCAGAAAATTTGCTTCATCGGGTAGCGGAACTGGCGGAGCATCATCAGGTCTCCATTTCCAAAAACAGGAACTACTGCACAGGCGCCGGGGTGTTTAATCCACTCGCGGGTTGAAGTGGAACCGTCCGGGAGCTTGGCTTTATCGTAAAAAACATGAAGTAACTTTCCATTAAAAACTTCTTTTGATGACAGTGTTTCTTCGACCAGTAATTTCTGCTCGTTCATGGTGGTATTAGATGCTTAATGACTGTAAATTTGGACAAGTAATATCGCAAATAAAAACAAGGTTTGGCTACATCATCTGAAAATATAGACGGGAAGAAAGTTCAGGTTACCGGAAAGGTTTTAACCCTTTCAAATACCATTTCTTTTTCACGCATCTTGATCGCCTTCCCTGTTACCTATCTACATTATGTGAACGATCTTCAGGTGAATACAGCTATCGTGGTATTGATAGTATATGGGGTTATATCGGATTATCTGGATGGTTACATCGCAAGAAAGACGAATACCATTTCAGAAGTTGGTAAAATGGCAGACCCGGTGGCCGATAAACTCTCTGCCTTGGTATTGTTTCTATACACGGTATGGATCGGATGGATTCCGCTTTGGTTTTTGTTGTTCGCAATAGTCCGGGACAGTATGATAATGCTGGGGTCGTACTACATAAAAAAGAAGTACAACAAAGTGGCCATGGCTATCATGTCAGGAAAGATTTCGGTGAATGTATTGGCATTGTACTGGATTTCCGTATTCTTTTTCCCCGATGCAGCTAAAGTCCACCTGTTTTTAATGTCATGTTCGGTATTGCTAATGGTGATATCTTGGGTTGATTATTTTAATCGTTACCGCCTGATTATGAGCGGAGCAAAATTCAATTAGTTTTATGGGATTTCTTGAAAAATTAGGACTGAAGAAAAAAGAGACGCTTGATAAAGGCGTTGAGAAAAGCCGTGATGGCTTGCTCAATAAAATTGGGAAGGCTTTTGTTGGAAAGGATAAAGTTGATGATGCGATCCTTGATGATCTCGAAGAAATCCTTATTACTTCTGATGTAGGGGTTAATACAACCATCGAAATCATTAAAAAGATTGAGGCTCGTGTTGCCAAGGATAAATATGTAAGTCAGGATGAGCTGCAAACAATGCTTCGGCAAGAGATTGTTGATCTTCTGGAAGACAATGCCCCGGATAAGCCGGCAGAGTTTGAAGCAGATTTCCCGATTAAGCCTCACATAATCTTAGTAGTGGGTGTGAATGGCGTTGGGAAAACTACAACCATTGGGAAGCTTGCCCATCTTTATAAGAAGGCAGGCAAAAAAGTGATTCTGGGAGCTGCCGATACTTTTCGTGCAGCGGCTGTTAATCAGCTTAAAATTTGGAGTGAAAGGGCCGATGTTCCAATCATTCAGCAAGGCCAGAATGCAGACCCTGCTTCCGTAGCTTACGATACGGTTGCAGCTGCAAAAGCACGAGGCAGTGACGTTGCACTTATTGACACCGCCGGTCGCCTTCACAACAAAAAAGCGCTGATGGAAGAGCTTGCCAAGATTAAGCGCGTGATGGGCAAAGTGGTGGAAGGCGCTCCTCACGAAGTGATTCTGGTACTGGATGCCTCAACCGGACAGAATGCAATGCAGCAGGCAAAAGCCTTTACAGAAACGGTTGATATTACCGGCCTGGCTTTAACCAAGCTTGATGGCACTGCGAAAGGGGGAATTGTGATTGGAGTTTCGAATGAGCTAAATGTGCCGGTCAAGTATATAGGTCTGGGGGAAAAAATTGAAGACCTTCAGGTGTTTGACCGAGCTAATTTTGTGAATGCACTATTTGGCGAATAAAAGAAAAGCCTGTTGCTCAAACAGGCTTTTAAATAGTTTTTTTTTAGAAAATAAGGACTGTTAAATTAGTCACCGCTCCCAGTTCCGCTCTTTCCTCCATCGTCGGGGTTACCGGTGTCTGTATCATCGTCATCAGGATCATCTGCACGATTTTTTAACGTATTCTGAAAAGCCAATGTATCTTTCATTTGTGCCTGATTAAATTAGAGTTCAAAGCAAAAAACGATATATTAAAACTACTTGCAATAATTCTAGGACGTTTTATGAAGGCGATACTAATCTTTACATTTTTATGCGCCGTAGGTTTTTTTTCAGAATTGATGGCTCAGGAGTCTTCAGCCGATTCACTTTTTGATATCGCCGAAGATTACTACACGGCCGGTAAATATGATGATGCGATTCAGTATTACACTTTGTCCGGCGAAGACTACCTACAGCGGGACGACTCCCTGGGTTGGGTTAAAACAAAGCTTATACAGATTGATGCACTGATCAGTAACGGGGAAGTTCAGCAAGCCCTTGATTCTGGGTTGGATCTGTCTCAACAAAAACCTTCCGATGCTTCACTTTTAACGCAGGCTAGAATAAATTACTTAATTGGCTGGGCGTATCGGCTTCTCGAGCAGTACGAAAACTCAAAAGAATATTATTTGCAGGGTATTGAGTTAGTAAATGCTTCAAAAGATTCGCTGTGGATTGCCTATCTGAATAACAATATTTCTTATGCTTATCTGTATACGGATGATTATGAAAAGGCTCTTTTTCACTTAACAAAAGCTAAAGAAGTTTATGAGGATTTAGGCAGAACCCGTCACCTTTCTTCCGTTCTTAACGGCATATTTTTAACACTTTCTGATCTCGGATTACATAAACAGGCAGAAAAATATATCAGGGCCAGCCTCGAAATCCGTAAGGAAATCAACAATCCAAATTTGCTGGATATCGCATATCATAACATGGCAACGAGTCACAGCAGGCTCGGTAGAAGGGATAGTGCCATCATCAATTACCAGAAATCGCTGAAATTGTCCCGAATGCTGGAAAACCCATACGATATAACTCAGACCTTACTTAACATCGGGAACCTTTATGAAGAATCAGGGGAGAATGAGACTGCTCTGCTTTATTATAACGAGGCATTGGAATTCAATCGCCAGACCAACCGGCCGGTATCTATTGCTAATAATTTAAGCATGATTGCCCAATTGGCAGTTGAGGAGGGAGACTACAGTACGGCCGAATCCTTTTATATGGATGCTCTTTCCCTTTTGGAGGGTGGAGAGGTAACGGCTGAATCAGCTCAGATCTATTTTAGGTTAAGTGAAATGGAATTAAGCCGGGGTGATTACAATAGTGCAGAAAAGTATCTCAGCGATGGATTTGAAATTGCTAGCAACATAGATAAAACTACTTTATTAGCTCAAGGTCACAAGCTAAAAGGGGAAGTTTATGCAATGCAGGGGAATTTCGATTCAAGCCTTAAAGAATATAAAAAGTACTATAAGCTGAACTCGAATGAAGGGGCATTGTCACTGAGCATATGGCCGGCAATTCATCTGGCAAGAGCGTATAACAGGGTTGAATCTGACAGTGCCTTTGTTTTGGCAAAGCAGGTTTTTGAAAATATTGATGCGGTTCGAAACAATGTGGCGGGCTTCACCTTTAAAGCAGGATTTTTCAGTGAATATGCAGGGTTTTATAATGAAGTAGCGGAATGGTACATCGTAAGAAAAGAAGATCATAATAAAGCATTTGAGCTGGTTGAAGGAGCCAAGGCCCGAGTATTAATGGATGAGTTGGCCGAGGCTGAAAGCAAGTTATTCCAGCAGCTGGATGAGGCTACGCTGATCCGTAAACAGCAAATGCAAAAGCAGATTGATAAGCTGTATGGCGAGATAAGGGAAAGTGAAGATAATACTGAGTCTGAGCAGCTTCGGAATGAACTGAAAAACTTAGAATTTGAGTATCAAACTTTCCTTAACACTATTCGGCAAAAAGTGCCGGATTTGAAGGCTTTTGAATACCCAGAGCCTTTAAGAGCAGGTGATGCCATGGATCTGCTCGATGACGAAACAGCCATTTTTGAGTATGCATTTGCTAACGATAAGCTCATCAGGTTTTTGATAACACAAGATGCAATCGAGGGAACTGTTATCGAACAAATAGGAAGTCAGCCTGCAAAGACCTTCCTGACACAGGAGATCAAAAAATTCAGAGAGTTTATAATCGATGGTACGGGTGAAGGTGAATATGAACAACTTTATAATGCATTGATTCCGGGAGAAGACCTGTTGAGAAGTAAAGGAGTCAGGAACTTTGTAGTTGTGCCGGGTGGCCCTATTTCGTTTGTTCCTTTTGAGGCGCTTTCAAAAGATGGCAAGTACATTATCCAAACGTATAATGTTAAATATCTGCCTTCCGCTTCTATATATCCATTTATACGACCACCGCACCGAACAACGAGTCAGGAGCTTCTGGCCCTGGCCGGGTCTGGTTTTGAGGGAGGGCAAGAAGGAATAACCGAAAGTAGTTCACAAACTTCTTTTGCTTCACTGCCCTCGACCTTGCTTGAAGTAGATTCAATAGCAGCAAATTTTAGCACTACCCGCTTACTCAAAAATGAAGATGTGACCGAAGCTACTTTGAAGTCATTCGATCTGAGTCAGTTTCGCTACATACATTTTGCTACTCATGCTGAAATTGATGAGATAAATCCCTCACAAAGCGGACTCATGCTTTCAAAAAAAATGGAAGTAGAATCTTTGTTCGGTGAGGATGGACACCTGAATAGCACGGAAATATCAGGTCTCAGGTTAAATGCAGACTTGGTAACCCTGAGTGCTTGCCAAACAGGAATGGGTAAACTTATAAATGGAGAAGGGCTGCTTGGTCTTCAACGGTCATTTTTGACGGCTGGTTCATCCTCAGTTATGGTTAGCTTATGGAATATCTTTGACCGAAGCACTTCTGTGTTTATGTCCAAGTTTTATAAAAGTGTGTTAGAGCATAAGGAAGAAGATTATGGTATCTGGAACCAAAGCCTGGATCTTGTTGGACTCTATGAACACCCAATGTTTGATTATAAGGCCAAGGCTTTAAGAGATGCCAAGCTGGCAATGATTGATCACCCCTACTACAACAAACCGGTTCATTGGGCACCTTTTATTTTGATCGGGAAATAGACTATAAAAAAAGCCCTGCACATAAATTTATGTGCAGGGCTGTATCAACATTCAAAGAAAGAATACTCTACCTTGGGTTGACCTGAGTTTTCTCAATAAACTCCTGGTTATCAACCAAAGGTCGATTAGGGGAGTTTGCCAAGATAGCAGTCAGGTTATACACCAAATGAGTTCTCTTTAGATAAGGCTCAAAAGTGATTTTCTCGATATGATCCTGAGGCCGGTGGTAGTCTTCGTGAGTTCCATTGAAAAAGAATACAAAAGGAACGCCCAACCGCCCAAAGTTCCAGTGGTCACTTCTTCTGTAAAACTGGTTCGGGTCATTCAGGTCGTTATAGCGATCACTTAAATCAAGGTTCGGGCCCATGTCGTTTGCTATTCGGGTCAGGCTATCCATTTGAGAGGAAATAATGGCGTTTCCAATTACATACACATAGCTGCTGTCTCCGTTCTGGTGTTCCGGATCAACACGGCCAATCATATCTATATTGATATTAGCCACAGTGTTCTCAATTGAAAAAAGCGGATTTTCAGAATAATAGTAGGAGCCAAGCAATCCCTTTTCTTCACCTGAAACATTAAGGAAAAGCACACTGCGTTTTGGGCCAACACCGGCTGCTTTTGCTTTTGCCATCGCCTCTGCTACTTGAAGAGTGGCAGTTGTTCCACTTCCATCGTCATCAGCGCCGTTATAGATGGTATCTCCGGTGGAGTCTGGACGGCCAACGCCTACATGATCATAGTGTGAACTAAGTACAACGACTTCATCTTTCATTTGAGGATCAGAACCTTCCAAAAAAGCGACTACGTTTTTGGTAGCAACAGAATCTTCAGTGCCCCTCAGTTTAACTTTGTAGTGCTGAAAATAGGTGTCATTATCGCCGACGGCTTTTAAGCCCATTTCAGTATATCTTTTGGAAAGGTATCGAGCGGCTTTTTCTTCACCGATGGTTCCGGTTTCACGGCCTTGCAGAGAGTCATCAGCGAGCACGGCTAAATCACTGTACAAGCTCGATTCAGTGATTTCCTCAGAAAAGGAATAGATGTCTTTAGGAGTAGAAGTGCTACATGCTGCAACAGTTACAGCGAGCAGGAATAGAAGTATTTTATTAGTCATTAAGATAGGGGTAGTTTGTTTTAATTAGCGCCAATTATTTCATCAACGGGTTTAAGATCTATATAAAAATCGGTTGGTTCTTCACTGAGAAATAAATTGATTTGTTGCTCCTTGATCATTTCGAGTACAGCTAAAAATGTAACAACAACATAAATTTTATTCTTAAGGGTAGCGCAGACTTCCATGAACGTTTGTCGTCCGTGTTCCTGAAGTCTGTTAAGTACAAATTCAGCCTGTTCTTCGACCGTGGTACTTACTTTCTCTACGTGATGTACAATATTCTTACGTTCAATATCCTGCAGTACTTTCTTGAATGCGGCAATCAAATCAAACATCGTTACATCTTGCAGGGCTTCTCCGGTAGCTTGTTGATCTACATTGTCGGCTTCAGGATAACCACGCATATACTGCTTGCGGGTCTCTTCATCCATATCGGCCATTTTTTCCGACATCTCTTTGTAGCGCTTATACTCGAGAAGTCGCTGAACGAGTTCGTATCGCGGGTCACTTTCATCCAGTTCTTCATCTTCAGAATCTTCGCGGGGAAGCATCATCTTCGCCTTGATCGACATGAGCATGCTGGCCATTAAAATGAATTCGCTGGCAACATCCAGATCCAATTCTTCCATTACATGGATATACTCCAGAAACTGCTTCGTGATGTATGAGATGGGGATATTATAGATGTCCAACTCATCTTTTTTTATAAAGAAGAGGAGGAGGTCCAGAGGTCCTTCAAAATTGTTTAGTTGTACGCGATACATAATTTGAAACTACAGTCTTATAATCTAAATTTCTTTGTTTTCTTTTACACAGTGAATGTTATTTTAGGATAGCTTGTAATTTAGGCAAAAATAAGGGCATGGATTATTCAAAATTTGTGGAAGCGGTATTAGACCGCGATGAAAATGCCATCACCGATCAGGTGAATGTAATCACTCCTGTGCTCATCAAATTCTTAACCGTCCGGCTCGACGCTTCGATACATGATGCCCAAGACTGCGCACAAAATACCCTGCTTATCGCAATAGAAAAAATTCGGGAAGACAAAATTACGAACCCGGATTACGTCATAAACTATCTTTTCACCACAGCAAAACACGAGTATTTAAAGCAGCTTTCGAAGGATCGTGAAGTTAATTATGAAGACCTTCCAGAACATCATTTTGACAAGCCTGATCAACTTAGCAGGCTGCTTGATGATGAAAAGATGAGCATCTTAACACGCTGTATAGAGGGTTTGAAGGCTGATTATAGAAATTATATTGAATATTGGTTTCAAAACCCCGGTTACGAAACTTCAGTAGTTGCGGACTACTTTGGGATCTCTGTAAGCAATGCCTGGACCAAGAAGCACCGAGTGATAAATGTGCTTAAAGATTGCTTTGAAAAAAAAATTAAACTTTAACTGTAAGGAATGGTCTTTTCATCGCTCTTACTACACGGGTGCAGAATGTATTTATAGAATACATTCTGAACTAAAAGAAAAGCTTTAGTATGGAAAATTCGAGAGAAAACGAGATCAGACAACAAATAGACGCTTACGTTAAAGGTGAGCTCACGGAAGAAGAGATAAAAGACCTTTGGACTGAATTTGCTAAGAACCCGGAACTGCTGGATATCTTAGAAATAGAAGTTAATGTCAAAGAAGTTATTGAGAGGGAAGCCCTCAGTTCAGTTAAGCCAACCATAAGCAAGCTTCCTTCATGGACTTGGCATGCAGCTGCGGCGGCTGTAATAGCTATAATCGCTTTGGTTCAGTTATTCCAGGTAAATACTCCTACAGAGATGAACCAATTTGTGGTGCAGAATATTGAGCCTGGTCAGCTGGAAACTTCCGATGGGGTTCGGGCCAAAGACATAAGAATTACGACTGCAGATTCTTTACTCAATCTTGGTTTTGAAGCCATTGTATCCGGAAATGAAAACCGGGCACTTCAGCTTTTTGATGAGGTAATATCAAAGTATGATGAAGAACCGTATGGCTCTAAAGCGTTCCTGAATAAAGGAATTGTCCTCTACAATGAATCAGAGTATGATGAAGCCATTGAAGCATTTAAAGAATCGGCTAATCGTGTTGAGGATAGCCGCATGATTTTGGAAAAAGCTTACTGGTACCTGGGGAATGCGCTGATTAATATTGGTGAGCTGGAAGAAGCTCGCTCAGCCGTCTATGAAGCGTATAAACTTGAAGGGATATTTAGAAAACCAGCCTTCCGCTTGCTTAAAAAGCTTAGCAGTGATTTAGGAAATGTTGACTACGAAGAATTTGATACCGAGCAGTTAGATTAACTGACAATGGGAATTGGTTCCGTTCCTTCTTTCATATGATTCATGAGGTAATCATGGGTACTTAATTTTTTGCATCCCTTTTCCTTCGGCGCCCGCTGATAGCTCCCGTCAGACATAAGCAGCCACCTTTGTTTGTTATCGTTGAAGTAGATGTTGAGTATAAACTGCAGATACTTCTTTAGCTCTTTCTGCTCAATTGGGGCAATGGCCTCAACACGGGCATCCAGGTTTCGGTGCATCCAATCGGCGGAGCCGATAAAGTACTTATCTTCGCCTGCATGATGGAAATAGTAAATGCGAGAATGCTCTAGGTATCTCCCAATTATGGAATGGACGGTGATGTTTTCACTCAGTCCCTTTTTGCCGGGAATCAGTCTACAAACGCCACGGACGATGAGATCAATTTTAACTCCGGCTTCCGAGGCTTCGTAAAGCTGTTGGATGATGAGGGGATCTTCCAGCGTATTCATTTTTGCAATGATGCGGGCTGTATTGCCTTTCTTGGCTTCTTCTACTTCTTTTTCAATGAGGTCATTCATTTGCTGCCTCATGTGATTTGGGGCAACCAGTAACTTTTCAAATGTTTGGCCGGGAGCATATCCGGTAAGCAAATTAAAAACGTCTGTTACATCTGAAGTGAGAGTTTCGTCACAGGTGAAGAGCGCTAAATCTTCATAAAGTTGTGCTGTATCTGGGTGGTAATTTCCGGTACCGATATGGCAATATGTCCTGAGGCCATCACTTTCTTCCCGAACCACCATAGTCATTTTGGTATGAATTTTTAATCCGGAAATGCCGTAGCCAACATGCACGCCATAATTTTCCAGTTTCTGCGCCCAATTGATATTACGCTCTTCATCAAAACGAGCCTTGATTTCAACAAGAACAGCAACCTGTTTGCCATCTTCGGCAGCACTCATGAGCGAATGCATTAGCGGTGAATCTTTTGAGGTACGATATAAAGTTTGTTTGATAGCCAGCACCTTGGGATCCTGAGCCGCCTCCTCCACAAAACGCTGAGTCGAAAGCTCAAAGCTGTGGTAGGGGTGGTGGACCATAAAGTCGCCACGCCTAATGACTTCGAAAATGCTGGGAATCTCATCTTCAGGGCTATGCTTCAGGGCAGGATGTAAAACCGGAGTCCAATTTCTTTCTTTAAGCCTGCTAAAGCCATTTATCCTGCCAATCTCCATAACATCAGCCAGCCCGATAGTGCCTTTCATTTCATATACATCGTTCCAGTTTATATCCAGGTTTTTAACGATATACTTTTTGAGATGCTTTGGCATTTCGGTGTCAATTTCCAGGCGTACAATCTGAGCAAATTTTCTTTCTCTCAACTCGCCTTCAATGGTCTCGAGAAGATCCTCAGCTTCCTCCTCATTACGATCTACGGAGGCATTTCGGGTTACCCGAAACATGTGGGCAGACAGAACCTCCATACCCGGAAAGAAGTGATCCATCTTATGTCGAATAATATCTTCGATGGGAACCAGGGTTACTTTGCTTGCCTTACGGTCAATTTCAACGAACCGGTTTCTGTTAGCGGGAATTTTGAGGCGTGCAAAAGACACTTCATTGGTGCGGGGATTCTTTAGCTCAATCGCAAAAGAGAGGCTTTTGTTAGAAATAAAAGGGAAGGGGTGAGATTCATCCACTGCCAGAGGTGTTACAATGGGATAGACCTGCTTCTGAAAATATCGGTCACAAACACTTTTCTGATAATCCTCGAGATCATTGTATGACTTTATAAGAATGCCCTTCTTTTCGAGCTTAGGAAGCAGGTCATCAAAGAAGCAGCTTCGGTAAGCTTCAATCATATTGTGAACTTCACGGCGAACCACTTTAAGCTGATCAGCCGGCGTCATTCCATCCACAGAAAGTTCTTTAACCCCGGCTAGCAATTGACGCTTTAAGCCACCCACTCTTTTTTGAAAAAACTCATCAAGGTTGGAGCAGACGATGGCAAGGAACTTAATCCGTTCAAGTACTTTATTGCTTTTGCTTTGAGCTTCAGCTAGAACACGGCCGTTAAAATTCAGCCAGCTTAATTCATAATTTAGGTAATAGTCGCTGCCAAATATTTTCAGATTACTGGATCGCAAATCTTTGGGAAGACCCTTCTTTTTTAGAATTTCATTCTTTTTGGGATTGAGTGCATTCTTCCCAATCTTCGATTCATCTTCCACTGAGGGATCGAATGTAACTTCATCTGGTGACAGTGACGTCTTCTTCATAAGTGGCGTTCTTTAATTAGCATGCGCAATTAGATCTAAAACTAAGTATAATTCTGTAAACTTAGCGTTAACAAATCTTCAAAAACACAACGTGAATAATCCGTTATTAAATCCAGAAGAAAAAGAAGAAGCTTTCGAACAAACGGTTCGCCCGGGATCGTTACAGGAGTTCATTGGGCAAAAGAAAGCTATTTCCAATCTGTCGGTGTTTATTAAAGCCGCAAAACAGCGCGGAGATGCTTTAGATCACGTTATTCTTTCCGGTCCTCCCGGACTTGGTAAAACAACGCTTTCCTATATTATAGCAAATGAGATGGGTAAGAATATTCGCCCAACAACCGGACCTGTGTTAGAAAAACCAGGAGATTTGGCGGGCATGCTGACGAATCTGGAAGAGGGGGATGTGCTTTTTATTGATGAGATACATCGTCTAAATCCGGTAATTGAAGAGTACCTTTATTCCGCTATGGAAGATTATAAGCTGGATATTGTTATTGATTCGGGCCCCAATGCACGCAGTATCCAGATTGAACTAAATCACTTTACACTGGTTGGAGCCACTACCCGAAAAGGACTGCTAACAGCTCCGCTTCGTGCTCGTTTTGGGATAGATATGCGACTGGATTACTACGATGTAGAGTTACTTCAGCGTATCGCCCTTAGAACGGCCGACATTATGGGGATGGGAATCACAGAAACTGGTGCTCACGAAATAGCCAGAAGAAGTCGGGGTACTCCGAGGATTGTGAATAAGTTACTCCGCCGAACCCGAGACTTTGCCCAGGTCGAGAACTTGAATACCATAGATGAAACCATAGCAGACAAGGCACTGAATGCACTGGATGTAGATAATAATGGACTGGATGACATGGATATCAGAATACTAACAGCCATTATCGAGAACTATAATGGAGGTCCTGTTGGATTGAGCACGCTTGGTGTTGCGGTTGGGGAAGACAAGGGAACCATTGAAGAAGTGTATGAACCATTTCTTATTAAAGAAGGTTTTCTACAGCGAACTCCCAAAGGCCGCATTTGTACAAAGAAAGCCTATCACTATCTTGGTGTAGACCCTGAAAAGGCAGATCGAAATTTGTTTAATTCGTAGCTCTTTTCTGTTCAATTATTTTTAACTTTGCAGCCTTTGCAAAACCGGCTTCATAAATCCGGCATTAAATTTCCTAACCGAAAGCACCTTATTAGCAGTAATAATTATGAGCATGAAAAATCTTTTTACTTCTGAATCAGTATCTGAAGGACATCCGGATAAAGTAGCCGACCAAATTTCAGATGCTATTTTAGACGCCCTTCTCACCGACGATTCTGAATCCCGTGTAGCTGTTGAAACTCTTGTTACTACTGGTCTGGCCGTTGTTTCCGGTGAGGTTACAACAGATGCTTACATTGACGTACAGGAAATTGTGCGAGGTGTGATTAAAGAAATTGGATACAACAAACCCTCCTATCGATTTGACTCGGAAAGTTGTGGGGTACTTTCAACCATTCACAGCCAAAGCCCGGATATTGCTCAGGGTGTAGATCGAGATGGAGCTGGTGATCAGGGAATGATGTTTGGGTACGCGACCAAAGAAACCCCAGAGTTCATGCCAATGCCTCTTCAGTATTCTCACAACCTGTTAAAGGAGTTGGCTAGAATTCGAAAGAAAACGGACAAGATGGAATACCTTGGTCCCGACAGTAAAAGTCAGGTAACCATTGAGTATGACGAAAACGGGAAGCCCGGACGAATTCACACCATCGTACTTTCTACTCAACATGATGAGGGCATTGAGCAGGCTCAAATAGAAGCCGACATTAAAAAGCATTTGATTGGAAATGTAATTCCTGAAGAACTAGTGGATGCAGATACAATCTACCATGTGAATCCAACCGGTAAATTTGTGATCGGAGGTCCACATGGAGATACCGGGCTTACAGGCCGAAAAATTATTGTTGATACGTATGGAGGCCGAGGAGCCCACGGTGGTGGAGCTTTTTCCGGAAAGGATCCCTCTAAAGTTGACCGAAGCGCGGCTTATGCTTCAAGGCATATTGCAAAGAATATTGTAGCAGCCGGTTTAGCAGAAGAATGCCTCGTTCAACTTGCTTACGCGATTGGAGTAGTTGAGCCTGTTTCCATTAACGTGAACACCTATGGAACGGGCAAGATGAATGATCTTGAACTGGCTGAAAAAGTGGCCAAGACTTTTGATTGCACGCCACAAGGCATCATCAAGCGCTTCGACTTAAAAAGCCCCATCTATCAAAAGACAGCGGCCTATGGTCATTTCGGAAGAGATGAGTTTCCGTGGGAGAAGCTGGACTTTGTTGATAAACTGAGCTAATGAATCTCGAACACTGAATAGAAGAATATTCAATTTCGAAGTTCAGTGTTGAATGTTATTTACTCTTACATCTCGCTCCGATGCTCTGCGTCGGAGCGTTTTTGTTTTAAAACCTTTTCCATCTTATCGTTCGGGAATTCCTGCAATTCTATTATGTTATATAGAACAATGATTTACTGATTAAAAAAACAGCCCCACATGCAGTCAGCGTCCGGACAACCTTCGATAGAGATTTTTGATATCACCATTATGGAGCCGATGGTGACTTTCACCGACTTGTGGATTACCTCGGTATGTGTCTATGCGTTCATTAAGTTGGTTAAGCTCGATAAAAAAGGAAAAGTACACGAGTACATCCGCTGGTATTTCCTCATCATGGCGGTAGCTACGTTCTTAGGTGGGGTTTTGGGACATGCTTTTCAGTACGCGGTAGGGTTGTCGTGGAAATTGCCTGGGTGGCTTATCAGTATGATTGCCGTTATGGCGATAGAGCGAGCTTCCATTATGCATGCGCAGCCGGTAATTAACGATAAATTCGGGAAGTTTCTGGAAGTAGCCAATGTGGTAGAAATGTTAATTTTTGCGGTTATAACATTCACTACGCTAAACTTCTTTTTTATTCAGGTACACTCGGCTTATGGGTTGGGTTTGGTCGTACTGCCACTTCACTTTTTGGTATACTGGCGAACGAGAAATGAAGGCAGCCGGATATTTTTCCTAACGGTGATTTTTGCGACATTAGCCGCTTTCTTTTATACCAGTGAAATTGGAATCAGCATCTGGTTTAATCATCTTGATGTGGCCCATACCGTGATGGCGATAAGCATGTACTTTTTCTACAGAGGTGCCCGAAAGTTTGAAATATTGAAGCCCGAAGACATCAAAGAAGAAAAAGGGAGCTTTTGGGAGGCGGTTAAAGACGGATTTCGTGGGGTAAAACGGGAAGAATAAAGAGGATTGATATGAAAAAATTATGGTTATCGGGGTTCATAGTAGTGGTTCTATATCAACTATCTATGGCGCAAACCATAAACGGAGTGGTAAAAAGTGAGGGAAATGGCCAACCTATTGCCTTGGCAAATATTGGCATGTTGAACTCCAAAATGGGAACCTATTCGGGAGATGATGGCTCTTTTTCACTGGAGTTTTCTCAAGACCTTGAGAACGCGGTTTTGGTAATTTCAGCAATCGGGTTTGAGGGTAAACGCATTTCGTTAAAAGATGTGGATATGACCAATGAGCTTGAGATTATGCTTACATCAAAGAATTATGAGTTAGGAGAATTTACTGTTGAGGATTCGAGGATAAGAGGAAACACAATTGGAAATCCTTGGCTACCTTTAGTTACCAACAGAATGGCTTGGTCGGCTGGCTTAAGTAGTACCAGGGTCGGTAAAACGATTGCTATCAAAATTGAAATAAAGCACGAACCTCCAATTAGGTTAGATGAGGTTTCTGTGGGGGTTTTCGAAAACCCTTGGAAAGAAGCTGAGTTTCGGGTAAGAATTCTGAATGTGGATTTATCGGGAATGCCCGGAGAAGACATGATCAACCTCAAAAAAACATCTGTTATGACCGAAGAAGTTGGGTGGGTTAATTTTAATTTTGAAGAAAAGCCCCCCCGTATTAAATATTAATGAGTTCTTTTTAGTGGTTGAAAATATTGATTTAGCAGGTGTTTGGAGAAACCCAGAGGAGCTGCACAGTGCCTTTCCTATCTACATGTTTAATGCTATGAGTTTGAGTAAACAGCCGGTTTATCTAAGCAACGAAGGGCTTCAGGAATGGGACAAAAAGCCAAAAGATCCAACCTTTCGCCTCAAATATGCTTACGAGTAAAAGTATATAACCTGCTTCCAAAAAACTGGTTTCTATCCTGTTAATCTGTTTAATTCACCTTATACATAAACTAATACTTGTTATGAAAAAGCTCTTCTTAATATTCGGCCTCGTACTCATTTTTAGTTTTCATTTAGCAGCACAACAAACGGTATTTACAAATGTGACGGTTCTGCCAATGGACGAGAACCGAATGCTGGAAAATCAGGTGGTTTTAGTTGAAGGAGATAGAATCACTGCAGTTGCTTCTATGGGGGATTTTGAAATACCTGATGGTGCAACAGTAATAAACGGTACCGGGAAATATCTGATGCCTGGTTTAGCTGAAATGCATGGGCATGTTCCTCCAACCAATCCCGGTCCCAACGCCCCTTCTTATTTTGATGATGAGTACGTGGAAAGCACACTGTTTTTGTATGTGTCGGCGGGGATCACAACTGTACGGGGAATGCTGGGATATCCAAATCAGCTGGAATTAAAGGAAAGGGTTAACAACGGTGAAATGATAGGCCCGAATCTTTATTTGGCCGGACCGAGTTTTAATGGCAACAGCGTTTCCTCCCCGGCTCAAGCCAAAGCGCGAGTAAAAGAGCATAAAGAGGAAGGTTGGGACTTACTGAAAGTTCACCCCGGACTAACCCGACCCGAATATGATGCCATGGCAGAGACGGCTAATGAAATCGGCATTCACTTTGGGGGGCATGTTCCTCAGGATGTTGGGATTGTACATGCCATAGAAATGGGGCAACTCACAATGGATCACATTGATGGATATGTTGCTTATCTGGATGCGTTTGAGAAGCAGGAACGAGATCAGAAAATGGCTGAAATCATACAAATGACCAAAGACAACGGGGTTTGGATTGTGCCTACCCAAGCCCTTTGGGAAACCATAATTGGAGCTGCTGATTATGAAGCTATGAAGCAATATGATGAGCTGAAATACATTCCAAAAGCAGTTAAGCAGAATTACTTCAACTTTGCGGATAATCCCGGAAGCAGTTATACCATCGGAACCCCTGAAGAGCAAGCCGAAATGCGTCGTAAGCTTTTAGAAGAAATGAACAACGCCGGTGTTAAAATTTTGATGGGGACAGATGCTCCACAATTATTCAGCGTACCCGGATTCTCAATACACCGAGAATTACCGCTGATGGCAGAAGCCGGAATGACGACTTATGAAATCATAGAATCCGGCACCAAGAATGTAGGGGAGTATTTTGCCGACTGGGATAATTTTGGAACCATTGCTGAAGGCCAACGAGCAGATCTGATTTTGGTAGAAGAGAACCCGCTTGAAGACTTAAATCACATTCAGAATCATTCCGGAGTGATGGTTCAAGGGAAATGGTATTCCCGCGAAATGATTGATCAAAAGCTGGCTGAAATTGAAGCTTATTACGCCAATTAATTAGAAATAACCTTTCCAGAGTTAGTAAGTATATGTGGTGTATTTAACATCTGGATGAACTCTGGAAAGGTTAAATACCGATTTTTTATTTCTGATTTCCTCTCTCGCTCTGACGCTCTGCGTCGGAGCGCACTATTCGGCTATTATGAACGATACATTTATTTTACGAAAACCTGCTTTACTACCTCCTCTTTTTTTATAAATTGGTGCCAATCAATACTAACTACGAAATGAATATTATGAAGCCTATCCAAAGCCTATTGCTCGCTTTGGTTTGTACTCTTTTGTTTGTGGGGAATGGATTTTCACAATCCACGCCGCAAGCATTTACGGGAGCACAAATCATTCCAATCTCCGGCGAGCCTATAAATAACGGAGTTCTTGTTGTTGAAGATGGAAAGATCACTGCAGTCGGTGGTCCAAATACCCGTATCCCTCGTGGAGCCGATGTTCACGATATGTCCGGAAAAATAATTATGCCCGGTCTGGTAGATACGCACTCTCATATTGGGGAAGGAGATGGCGGTGATCGTTCATCTGCGCTGCATCCCGATGTACGAATTATGGATGCTATTGACCCAAGAAGCGATACGTTTAGAAAAGCTTTGGCAGGTGGAATCACTTCTGTTAATATCATGCCGGGATCCGGACACCTGATGAGTGGGCAAACGGTTTACCTGAAGCTCCGTAAAGCCAACACTATTGAGGATATGTTGATCTATCTGGATGATGAGAAAACCATTTATGGTGGACTGAAAATGGCAAACGGAACGAACCCAATTGGCGGAAGTGGTTTCCCGGGAACACGAGCTAGGTCGGCTGCTATGGTACGGGCTTTATATGTTAAAGCGCAGGAATATCAGGCCAAGATTGAAGCGGCTGATGGTGACGAAAGTAAAATGCCTGCCCGTGATATTGGGATGGAAACCTTAGTTGAAGTGCTTGAAGGAAAACGAACCGTTCACAATCACACGCACCGTCACGACGATATCCTCACTGCAATCAGGCTGTCTCATGAATTTGGATACAAACTGGTGCTTCAGCATGTAAGTGAAGCCTGGAAAGTAGCCGATGAAATTGCCGAGGCGGGAGTTCCAGCTTCAATCATTACGCTGGACTCTTTTGGTGGAAAGCTGGAAGCGGCTGAAATCAAGAATGCGAATGGGAAATATCTGGAAGATGCGGGTGTATTAGTTGGACTTCACACCGATGATGGCATCACTGATTCACGCCTGTTTCTGCGATCAGCTGCACTGGCTGTTCGGGAAGGAATGAGCCGTAAAGCAGCGCTCGAATCTGTCACCATCGCAAATGCTATTATGATGGATATCGAAGATCGTGCAGGAACCCTTGAAAAAGGAAAAGATGCGGACTTCATTATCCTTTCCGGTGACCCATTTAGCGTGTACACACATGTTGAAGAGACATGGATTGAAGGTTCTAAAGTTTGGGATCGGGCTAATGATGAAGATCGAAAATATGCGACCGGCGGATATGAAATTTTCCGGGGCGAAATTCACACGCACCATGATATGGGGGATTCACAATGAGATTATTCAAAAAAATATTACTGATACCGGCACTGCTGCTAATATTTAGCTTTAATCAGGCAGAAGCACAGATTGCTGTAAAAGGTGAAACGGTTTATACGATGGCCGGCGATCCAATCACGAATGGTGTAGTATTGATTAAAGATGGAAAAATTGAGCGGGTGGGTTCTGCATCCAGCGTAAATATTCCTTCTAATTATGAAGTTTATGAAGCTAAGGTGGTTACACCCGGCTTGATAGACGCACACTCCGTAGTAGGTCTTGCGGGCCACCTGAATCAGGAACATGATCAGGATCAACTGGAAACATCCAGTGCTATTCAGCCCGAGCTCAGAGCTATCGACGCATTTAATGCTCGAGAAGCTTTGGTTAAGCATTTGAGAGACCTCGGAATCACGACGGTACATACAGGGCATGGTCCCGGCGCTTTAATAAGTGGTCAAACGATGATCGTGAAAACGGCAGGCGAGACTGTAGAGGAGTCAACGGTAGTCCCGGCAAAAATGCTGGCCTTCACACTTGGCAATAACATGAGTCGTGCCATCACCAAGCCCGGAACACGATCCAAGGGCGTGGCTATGCTTCGTCAGGAGCTCATTAAAGCTCAGGATTATCTTGAGAAGCGAAATGGCGATGAAGAGTATTCCATGGATTTAGGAATGGAAGCTCTTGCTGATTTGCTGGAAGGAAAGCTCACAGCCTTAGTAACAGTCCATAAAGCAAATGACATCATGACGGCCGTTCGTCTTCAGGAAGAATTCGGATTTCCGATGGTTTTAGATGGCGCTGCGGAAGCATATCTGATTATGGATGAGCTCAAAGAAGCGGGTCATCCAATAATCGTCCACCCAACAATGATCAGAACCGGTGGCGATGCTAGAAACGCAACTTTCGAAACAGCAGGAATGCTTTATGATGCAGGTATTCCCATTGCATTCCAAAGTGGTTATGAAGGCTACGTTCCTAAAACCCGCGTGATTTTATTCGAAGCCGGTGTAGCTGCGGCAAATGGACTTGGCATGGAAAATGCCCTCAGAGTCCTTACGATTGATGCGGCTGAAATCTTAGGCATTCAAGACCATGTAGGCTCTCTGGAAGCCGGCAAGGACGCTGATGTGGCAATGTTCAATGGTGATCCACTGGAATACACCAGCAACGTCACCGGTGTTATCATTGATGGCGTGAAGGTGAAGTAACTAACATGGATGGCTGTAATCATTGGTAACGACGCAGAGCATCGTTACCAGAGGTTGAGAATAAACAAAAAACCTGCCTCGCTACAGACGCTCTGCGTCGTAGCGACTGGCTAAAATACACTATGCCAAAAAACTATAAAAAAGCGATGGAGCCGGAGGAAATCCCGTCTCTTTTTGTTGAAGCCTGGATGCAGCGGGACGCCGACATGCTGGCTTCTTTATTTGCGGAAGATGCTGAGTTTGTGAATGTGGTTGGCTTATGGTGGCACAACCGCGCAGATATCAAACAGGCTCACGCGTATGGCTTTGAGAAGATATTCAGTGAATCAGACTTAGTGCTTCGCAAAACTACGGTAAAACATTTGTCGAATGATGTTGCTGTTGTACATGCCCGAATGCGACTCAAAAATCAAACCCCAAAAGGGAAAGTGAAAACGCCTTCACTGCGACAAAACATCTTCAGTTTTGTAGTACAAAAAAGGGAAGAAAGCTGGATTTGTGTATCCGCACATAACACAGACATTATTCCGGGTGCCGAAACTAATATTATCGATGAAGAAGGGAGATTTAAATCCGTTAATTACCGGAAGTAGAATAGACAGCCCATCTGTTCTACTTTCTATAATCCAAAATCGCAATGTGCTTTAAATATTTGGGATATTGTCAAAAACTAAAGAGGGGAGATAATGTCATTCTATCGAAGAAATTTACCTCATTGGCAACCTGCTGGAGCTGAGTATTTTATAACGTTTCGATTAGCGGGTTCTTTGCCAAAGCAAGCAATTCTCAGGTTAAAAAAAGAACAAAAAATGTTATTTAAAAAGGTTGCAGATAGTACCTGTAGGTCGGACAGCCTGTCCGACCTACGGGTACAAATTCATGAGAAGATCTTCAAAAAATATGATCATTTAGTTGATAGTAATGAACAAGGCCCCACGTGGCTATCAAATCCTAAAATAGCAGACATTGTAAAAGAAGCACTTCACTACAGGGATAAGGACAAATATGATTTATACGCATATTGCATAATGCCAAATCATGTGCATTTAGTTTGTAAGCTGCCCGACTCAGAGTCGATGAATCTTGCTGAATCCGAGGAGTATCCCCTTACATCTGTTTTAAAATCGTTAAAATGGTACACCGCCTTGAAGGCTAATAAGGTGCTGAATAGAACCGGTTCTGCTTTTTGGCAATCAGAAAGTTACGACCATGTAATTCGGGATTCTGACGAAATGGAACAGGTGATTCATTATACCTTAAATAATCCTGTTAAAGCTGGTTTGGTAACTTCATGGGAAGACTGGTCGGGATCTTATTGCAAAAACGAATTCAGAGAACTGTTCTGAACATTAAATATTAAAAAAGAAATCGACTCAGCGAGAAGATATGCATACCATGGTTAGCTGACAGAGATCGGCACAGGTTTATGTCACAATACAATGAATCCAATCACTTTCAAATCTCATATCGATCATCTTGCCAAGCTAAAACTGCATCATATTACCGTTCCCTCAGAAATCGTGGATAAGGTGGGCGGGATTGGAACGCGTTTGATGTGCTCAATAAATGGTCAGAAAGCTTTTCATGGTGGGATGGTTGCTTTGGGCGGGGGAGCGGCTTACATCACAGTAAACAAAAAACGGATGAAGGAATTTGGTGTAGAGTTGGGGGATGAAGTTGAAGTGACTTTAGAATTGGATCACAGCAAATACGGGATGGAAATGCCGGAAGAGTTGGAAGCTTTATTGGAACAGGATCAAGAGGGAGAGCGAAGATTTGAAATGCTGGCTCCCAGCAAACAGCGATACATCATTCACTATGTATCTCAGGTAAAAAGCAGTCAGCTGAAAATTGACCGTGCTATTATGCTTATCAACAACTTGAAAGCTCAACCCGAAGATGAATTTGATATGAGGAATCTTTTAGGGTTACCTCCTCGAGACTCCTAATAAAAAAAACCGTAAGGGCGAATTGCAATACGCCCTTACGGTAGTGTCTTTAAAATAACCTATAAAACAAATTAGTTAGCAGTACTTCCGCTAATGGTGTGGCCGAAGAAAACAGCGTTGGCAAACAACTTATTGGTTCCATACCAGAATGCACGGAAGTTAGGGTTGTCGGCCATGGCAATTACTTTTCCTCCGCCAAGACGGCTTACCACGATGGCCGCAGTACCTTTGGCTTTCTCCAGGTTTTCGTCATTGCTATAACCACTAGCTAATGGAGTATCTGTGTAGTAGAGTGGAGTTGAATATGGATTCTCTCCTTTTTCCATGAAGGTAGTTGTGCTTCGGAAAACAGTCAGGTCATCATTATTATACCCATAGCCTAGGGGATGAGTGAGATCAAGCTTGGCATTGAAAATGGAGCCACCGATATATTCAGATCCGGAATCAGGACCTTGTTTCACGTAAGGGCGAACCTGAACTTCAGCATCTTCGTCTTCTTCTGCGTCTTCAACAAAATCGATGTTCGCAAAACCTTGTGAAGCAGCCCAACGGAGAGCGTTTCGATAAACAACCAGTGTCCCGCCTGAGCGAACCCAGTTTTTAAGATTTTCAGCAGCACGATCTGACATGCCATATCCACTGGAAATAATCACGTTGTAACGATCAAGATCTGCTCCGCCCAACTCACCATATTCAAGAATGGTTGCCGGCATATGATAGCGCTGGTCAAACAGGTGCCACGCTTCGCCTACTTCATATGAGCTGGTTCCGGATCCGCCAATAATTGCGACTTTAGGGTCTCGTAGATTTTCAAAGTTATTACTTCCTAAGTCAATGCCGGAAGGTGTTAAACCAGTTGAAAGGTTATAAACGGTGATTCCATCTTCTTCTGTGATGGTTTGAATTAGCTCGTGAACCATTTCAGGATCATCCTGCACGCCCATTGGCACAACGATAGTTCCGTAATCAAAATCTTTAGCTCCGTTAGAAGTAACAGATTTAAAAGTTCGGGAAGCTACTTTTGCTCTCACTCCGTGGGATAATAATCTATAAACAGCTCGGGGAGCGTAATACTCATCCCACTCAAAAGCGTAGGCGTAGTCGGCTTGTCCACCATTAAGTTCGCCGGTAAGATTCAGGTCTTCCAAAGTAAACTCATCGCCCAGCATGTTGCTGTTGTAGCCTCTGTTCAATTCCGCGAAAGGCAGGTTGAAGGCATAAGGCATAGTCCATGAAGACACATCATAAAAAAGACTGTCGGTAAACTCTGTTCTGCGCTCGAATAAAGCAGTAATCAATTTGTACTGAGTCTGGTTGGTAGGAACTACGTATGCTTTTCCAGCTGTGAAGTCTTCGTAATCACGAGCAAGTTCATAAACATCTACCTGATTGCGCTTCAGCATTTCGGCCAAGTGCTTGGTTCGGGCCTGATCCGCTTCTTCTCCAAATACATATGCTTTGATAGAGGCGTCACCGGCTTCTTCAGCTGCTTCCTGATAAAACTCACGGGTGTTAGCGAGCAACTCTTCCTTGAGGCTTTGAGCAGCTTCTAAGGTCGAGAGCGAAGTCGTAAACTGGTTTCGGATGGTGAATGGAAACTCAAGGATTCCATGAATACTTTCCTGTGCATGTCCGCGTGAACTCGCTTGCTCAAACAGGATTCCGATGGAGCCATTTACATCCGGATAGGTAGAGCCTTTTCCGTAATAGAAATCATCAAAACTTTCTTTGGAGTAGTAAAGTGATTGAATTTCATCCAGAGCATCCGCGTGATATTCAGCAATAGCCCCTGTTAAATCCTGGTTTCTTTGTGGGGTGATAGGGTGTGTACGCGAAGGGATTCCAGGCTGAAAGAAGAAGGTTGCGTTAGTTCCCATTTCGTGGTGATCGGTCAAAATCTGAGGAACCCATTCGTGAAATTTAGCAACGCGTCCCTTACTTTCAGGATGCTGCATCAACAACCAGTCACGGTTCAGGTCAAACCAATAGTGATTGGTTCTTCCGCCCGGCCAGTTTTCATCAAACTCACGGCTTTGCGGATCAGAAACGAGGACATTTTTACTTTTGTGAATGTTTGCCCAGTGTGCAAAACGGCTCAATCCATCAGGATTAATACTTGGGTCAATCAGAACAACAGTATTGTTCAGCATCTCATTAATTTCAGCTCCCTGAGCAGCGGCAAGGTGATACACAACAGCCAGTGATGCATTAGAACCACTCGGCTCATTTCCGTGAACACTGTAGCTCATGGTTACCACAATCGGCATTTCAGCAAGATTCAAACTTTCAGATTGAGACGCATCCGTCAGTTTTAAATGCTCTTCTTTGATCGCATTAATGTTGCGCTGGTTTTGAGGAGAAGTGATGGTCAGCATCAAAAGCGGCCGGTTTTCATAGGACCGTGCATATTCGCTGATAGTTACTCTGTCTGAAGCCTCAGCAACGGCATACATATAATTCACCAGTTGATCGTGGCGAACATGCCATTCACCCAACTCAGCACCGAGAACATCTTTCGGGGTTGGAATTTCAGAATTATAGGTAACTCCATCTGGGAGAAAATAGTCAAGACCTACGGGCTCAGGATTGAGAACCTGAGCGTGAGTCATCATCCCAAATAAAAGAGAAATAAGAGCAGTAAAGAGAGCTTTCATAGTAAAAATTGGTTTATACTTGTTGATACGTCAATAACGCGCTGAATGGTACCAGTTCAAAATGAAAAAAGCTTTTAAAAGTATTCGTTCATTCTCGGGTTGAATTTGTTTTTGCCAAGAAAGCTCTAAAGCATGAAAATGTGAATTTTGGCAGGTATTCGTCCGACCATTGAATAGAAAGAGAAATACAGGACTTGGCACGAGATGGTCTGACGAATAACTCTAGCGGGGAGTAAAGTTAAGATTCGACATATCCAACACTTATTAGAGCCACGAAAGCTCTAAAGCACAATTTTGTAATTAAAAAGAATTCGTCCATCGCAAGTCGGTCGTTCGACCTTTCTTCCCTCAAAAAGAATAGCGATTAACCGATGGACCGAATGACCGATTTGCGAATGCTTGCAGATTCCTTTTAAGCTGTGAGTAGATTTTTCAGTATCATCAGTAGGAATAGAAAGCAAAGCATCGGGAAATGGAGTCGGATAAAGTAAAATCTACTTTTAAATATGCCTTTGGGCCGGGGCTCATTTTGGCTGCCGCTGCTATCGGGGTTTCGCATTTGGTGCAATCCACCCGGGCGGGAGCTGACTATGGATTTACGCTGGTTTGGGCTGTGCTGATAGCCAGCTTGATGAAATATCCCTTTCTGGAATACGGTCCGCGCTACGCTACGGCAACGGGAGAAAGCCTCATCGCAGGGTACAAAAAACTGGGAAGCTGGGCGCTTTGGATCTATATCATTTTTACGGTGGGAACCATGTTTGCGATACAGGCGGCGGTAACTATCGTGACGGCAAGTTTGGCTGTTGAGTTAACGGGAATAGAGCTTCCTCTGCTTGTTTGGAGTATCATTATTTTGGTGATCTGTATCGGGGTGCTTTTTAAAGGAGAATACTCCGCTCTCGACTCCCTGATTAAAGTCGTAATGGTTGTGTTAACGGTTTCAACCATAGCGGCTTTGTTGGCGGCTCTCTTTGAAACGTCTCCATCCGAACTACCGTCTGCACCATCGGTTTGGGATGTAGCCGGGGTTACTTTTCTAATCGCATTAATGGGGTGGATGCCCATCCCGATTGACGCAGCGGCCTGGCATTCACTTTGGAGTTTGGAACGTGATAAACAGACCAATCATAAATCCAGCCTGCGCGAAAGCCTACTCGATTTTAACATTGGCTATGTGGGGGCTTCAATCTTAGCGCTCATTTTTCTCTCCCTCGGAGCCTTGGTTATGTTTGGTTCCGGCGTGAGCTTTTCGGCATCAGGTGCAGGTTTCGCTCAGCAGCTTATTGACCTCTACACTCAAACCCTGGGCAACTGGGCACACTGGATTATCATCATCTGCGCCTTCACAACGATGTTCAGCACTACACTTACCGTTACGGATTCTTACCCCAGAGTAACCCGCGAGATTATCCGTGTGATGAAAGAGCGGGAAAGTGAATCGCGGATTTTTTCCTACAAAAGACTGCTTTTTATCATTTCAGCAATCTCAATGTTGGTTCTGTGGCTGGCGGGAAGTCAGTTTACTTATATGATTGATCTGGCAACATCGCTTTCATTCCTGACTGCTCCGGCGCTGGCATTTATAAATTATAAGCTGATCTTTTCTTCATTAACTCCCAAAGAGCATCAGCCCAAAACCTGGCTAAAAGTATTGAGCTGGCTGGGGATGACCTTCCTGACTGCTTTCGCCCTGCTCTTTTTCTACTGGCGCTTCTTTTGAAAAGGCGGTATATATTTTAGTCAATTCCAGATTATCTGGCTGTTGCCATCTTGAGTGCTTAGAACGTAAGTAATGGTATTTTGATTAACTCAAGAGATATCAGGCTATAAGTCAGCACGAAGTAAAGATCTGATATTACTGATTCACGATTAGCATTTAGAAGACCAAAACATCTATATTTCAAGCCAACCAATCGAAAAAGAGTAGTTCCATTGAAAATAGTATTTCCTCCAAGAGAGCCCTTTAACGCCTGGTCCCACTATCTGGGGGCATTAATAGCATTTATTTGGCTTTTCTTTTTAATGTCTGAAGCAAGTGAAAGCCCGCTTGGCCATAAAGTCTCATTTATAATTTACGGGATCACCGTTGTACTGATGTTTCTATCCAGCGCCATCTATCACACCTTAAATGTATCCTTCAAAGTGGAGGAGATCTTCCGGATGGTAGACCACTACCTCATCTATATTGTGATTGCCGGAACCTATACCCCGATGTGTGCGATTGTTTTGGAAGGCGCGTGGCAGTGGGGAATGATGCTCGGTGTTTGGATTTTTGCTTTAGGCGGAATCCTTAAAAAGACGTTCTGGATGAGTGCTCCCCGCTGGTTTTCTACATTTATTTATTTGCTGATGGGCTGGGTCTCTGTGATTATCCTCCCCATGGTTTGGGATCTCATTCCCCACGCGTTTGTATATTGGATAGCTGTTGGAGGATTATTCTATACGGTAGGTGCTGTTATTTATGGCATGAAGAAACCGGATCCCTTTCCGGAGGTATTTGGCTTCCATGAAATTTGGCACCTGTTTGTAATGGGCGGCGCTTTTTCTCATTATTGGGCGATCTATAGATACTTACCAGATTTTAACCTACCTGCTTAATGAAGGACATTAAATTAATTCTACTCTTTGTATTTCTGGCGATGCCCGGCTTAGCTTTTGGTCAGCTGTATAATCCTACAGTGATAAACAGACCAAGCGGATTAAACTGGCAGCAGCTTAAAACCCCGCATTTCCGCATTATTTTTCCAGATGGGGAAGACTCCTTAGCCTATCGTTCGGCAGCCATTCTCGAAAGCCAGTACGAAAGTATATCAAACCTGACCGGTGGTCGGCTAAATAATTTCCCGGTAGTATTGAATAACTATAACTACCTCTCTAACGGGTTTGTGACCTCGTTTAATTTTCGTTCAGAAATAGATCTTTCTGCGTTGAAGGGTAAAGGGATGAACCCGCAGTCCGGCGACTGGCTGGAAACCGTACTGCCACATGAGCTGGTCCACGCAACGCACTTCAATGTTCAGCAGCCTTTTGATGAAAAGAAGGTGAGTATTCCCAATTTCATAAGCCTTTTCTCTCCGGACATTGCCCGAACATTTCACGGATTTCCTCCGGTTGGTTTGCATGAAGGGCTGGCGGTTTATCACGAAACAGAATCAGTGGCGCCCAATGGGGGGCGGGGTAATTACACCTTTAATACCAATCGTTTTAATTCAAATTTTGGGAGCTCCGACCGCTGGAATATGGGGCAGACATTGATTACCTCAGATTACTCCCAGCCATACAATCGACATTATGTAGCCGGATATACTTTTATGGATTGGTTGCATGATGAGTATGGAGACGATATCTCAAAGAGGACCATCCGCGATCATTACCATAATTTCTTTTTGGGCTATGGATTTTCACTTCGGCAGAAAACGGGGAAGTGGCCTGGACAGCTATATGCTTTATATGAAGAAGACCTGGAAGAGGAGGAGTCAATCCGATTAGCACAAATTGAAGTAAATACGACCGAAAAATCCCGGATTATCGATACGAAATACAGCGGGGAGGAAATGCACGGTCCGCAGTGGATTTCGGATGAAGAGCTGCTTTTTTATGGTTCCTTCTATAACGGCCGTGTCGGCTTCTATCGATATAACCTTGAAAGCGGGGATTTCAAACTGATAAAAGAAGTCTTCAGCGTTGGTGATTACAATCATGATTTAGAAAATGGAAAAGATCTCTATTTCAGTAATTACGAAAGCGATCCTTTAATCAGCGGTGTTTACACAACCGATATCCAGAAGTTGAATGTAGGAACAGGTAAAACAGAGCGACTTACGGATGGCGCTAAAACCTATGCCCCCACGACCAATGGGGATAGAGTGCTAGGAATTCAGGTTGACGGAGCCGGCGCTCAAATAGTGGAAGTACTTGGTGATGGTTCAGTAGAAACTCGAAAAAGCTTCACAAACGGGATTCCGGTCAGCATGCAATTCAACCCAACAAACCCGGAGCAACTTGCGGTGGTTGTGAATAAAAGAGGAGTTCAGGCGCTATGGATCACCACAATAAACACTCTTTCACAAGAATTAGATGGAGACCCGGATCTGGCCTTTTATAATGCTTCCATATTTGATCCGGAATGGCACCCGGATGGAAATAAACTTCTATTCACTATGGATGCCTCACCGGCAATGAATGTCTATGAATATGATTTAGACACCGAAGAAATTACTCAGTTAACAAGCTCGTTGTATAATGCTTTTGAAGCTTCCTATTCACCCGATGGAAATACAATTGCCTATGTATTGCAATCTGTTGATGAACGAAAAATAGCCACGCTAAGCCGGGCTGTCTTTGTAAACAAACCGATCACTAACGAAGCCCTGCTTACAGGTTCTGCACTCGAGGAAGAGATCTCACGGCCACTCTTGGGCTCCTCTGTCATGAGCTCCATCTCAGAGATAGAAAAAACACCCTATCGCAGTGATGCTTCCTGGCTAAAGCCCCGTGCGGTATATCCTGTCTTTCTGGAAAAGGCAGATACCTATCAATATGGAGCTGGATTTTCGAGTATAGATGCTCTTTCCCGGCAGGCTTATTCTGCTGAGATAACAGGTATTCAGAATCGGGTATGGTATGACTTCACCTACACCAATAAGATGTTCTATCCCGGAGTAGAAGTTTCTGCTTACAGCGACCCTCAGTTTTTTGCCATACGGAATAATCAAAACGAGGTGTTTTCACTGATGAGGCAGGATCGTGGCTTTAGCTTGTCTATGCCCTTTAATTATATATTCCGGGGTGATACCAGGTACAGCGCGTTCTCTTTCTCACCGGAGATTTCAGCCGAGCAGTTCAAATACTACAACCTGGATGCGGATGAGTTGACCGACTTTTCGACACGATATAAAGCAGGATTGTTTTCTCAATTGAGCCTGGGGATTCTAAATCTACCGAGAGATATCCAGCCTTCTTCCGGAATGGCGCTATTTGGTTTGTATGAGCAGACCTTGAATGAACCAAGCGCTACAGTTCCTACACCCATAGGCGATTACTCAGCTAATTTTAGAAATCAGTGGGCAGCCTATTATGGTGTGTTTGGATTTGTTTCTCCGTTAAGAAGGTGGAATCAATCTATGCGGTTAGATCTTCAGTTTCTAAATCAGAGCTCAAGGGCTATTTATTCAAACAGCACCATCGTGCCGATGGGTTTCAATAACATCGACTTCCCGAATTATAATATTTCTAATGACACAGGTTTTCAGAACATAGGTCGGTTTAGTACCCGCTACACGATCCCCGTTTGGTATCCCGATACAGGGGGGTTATTAGTGCCTTTATACTTAAGCAGTGTCTATTTAACAACTTTTACACACACGCTAACTGACATGAACGCCAACGACTTAGTGGAATCTAGCCGGAGTGTTTTAGGTGCAGGCCTGCATGTTCAGTTTAAAGTGTCCAATTTGTTGTTAGATTTAGGGATCGGGTTCTCGTATGAGCCGACCCGGGGAAATACTCAATTAATATTTGGCCAATTTTGATCCATACTAAAACTCTTTGGTTCTTCTTTCTGCTGCTTGGAATTTCAAGCCTGACATTTTTCTCAGGATGTAATCTTGATAAAACGGACTTTTCACAGACTGCCGAGGAAGTAAATCGAAAAAGTCCTATCGCTATCGCTTCGGTGAAGCAAGATGGTACTTATATCAAAGTAGTGTATGGGCAGCCGTATCGCCGGGGAAGAACTATTTTCGGCGACTTAGAAGCTTGGGGAGAAGTATGGAGAGCCGGAGCTAACGAAGCTACGGAAATAACAATCACAGAGCCTATTTTGATGGGAGATCAGGCAATTAAGCAGGGCACTTATGCCTTGTTTGCCATACCGGGTCCCGAAGAGTTTACGATTATCTTAAATCACGAACTGGGGCAATGGGGAGCTTTTGAATACAAGCCCGAGCGAGACTACAAACGAATGAATTTTCCGGTCAAAAACTTAGAGACACCTGTCGAAGCTTTCACCATCGAATTCACCAAGCCAGAGTATAGTATGACAACCATGAAGTTGAAATGGGACCTCATACAGGTGGATATTCCTATACGATTTTATGGGGAGTAACTAACTAATTCTCTACCAGCTTAAGCAACTCTTCCGGAACATCAATATCCATACGAAGAACCTGAGAAGCGTGCGTTTTACCCTGTGCATCCAGCTTAAGGGAAACCGTACCTCCGCCGCCAAGACTTTTGTTAAGCAGAAAATTCAGCGCTCCAATATTAGGAAGCTCATATCGCTCAACATCACCTTTGCAGACATATTTCATGTGCTCTTTAATACGGTCTGCAGTCAGTTCTTTTTGCAGGAAGGGATAGATATCCGGATGACGAGCGATGATACCGACATTACTTCCATTTCCTTTATCGCCGCTCCGGCCATGAGCAATTTTCAATAGTTTTACGGTAGGCATGATGAATTTATTTTTAGCTGAATTTTTCTAAAGATAACGGGATTTGATTTCACATCACAATGGAATGGAAACAGAACCCCGGTTGTGGTCAATCCGATAAATAATAGACTACGGTAGAAACGACCCTAATATTTTTGATGTGGGGATTATTATTATCTCGCGGCGAAATACTGAATTGCCCCTGATAGGCGGTTTTAATTTTGCCGAGTTTACTGTCCGAATCTTCGGCAAATTTCTGTGCTACTTTGCGAGCCTCTTTTGTTGATTCTTCAATCATTTCTGGCTTGATGTCATTCAGGCTGTTATATAGGTATTCCGTTCTGACCTGATACTCATTTCCGGTAAGCGCAACACCTTGTTTCCCAAGTTCAGCCAGCTTATTCATGATCTTTCGTACTTCAAGCACATTTTCTGAATATACCGTAACGGTTTGGTCGGCTACATATCGATACTCTGGACTTTGCCCGCCCCCATATTGCTGAGCAGATTTGTCGGTAACAAAAGGAGAGGAGGTTGAGATCTCATCTTCATTAACACCATTCTGAATCAGGAAGTCTTTAATTTTTTGCTGACTTTGATCAAGGGATACATAGATATCCTGTAGCTGATTACTGGCTTCGGTAAACTGTATGGGCCAGATGACGACATCAGCAAGTTGCTCACGTTCCGCCAGTCCTTTTACGGTGACAGAACGCTCATATTCTTTATAAGTGATGGCAGCATTGCTGAGAAGAAACCCAAGCGAAGCTAAACCCAAAAAAATGCAGATCCCGAGAATGACTACTCCTCGGTTGTTCGATATATCCATGATGTGTTTCTTGATTTAGAAAAAAAGTAAGATACTAACTTGTTGGATAATAGTATGTGGAGGCAAGTATTGTTCCATTTCCCAAAAACCCTCCGACCACTGAACTAAGCTGTAAAGTTAAACCCTACCTCGAAGTGGTCTGACGATTGAAAGGAGCAAGAAAAGTTGGTAAAGAGGTTGTGCCTTTCCCATTCATCAGACGAACTGGGAGTCGTCGGATGAAGTCATTTTTAAGCTCGTTCGGCAAGTTCCAGCCAAACTAATTCTTTTTCTTCAAGCTCTTCTTTCAGCTGCTCAAATTTCTGAGAAAGTTCGCTCAGTTCCTCATAATCCAAATTTCCGGCACTCATTGATTTTTCAAGTTCGGTTTTCTCCTTTTCCATCTGGGCAATCTCTTTCTCCAGCTTATTGAACTCCCGGCGCTCATTATAACTGAGCTTTTTGGGTTCTTCTTTAGGCTTCTCTTTTTCCTGCTTTGGTTTTTGAGCCGGCGTCTTTTTCTTTTTGCTGTCAGAGCCGTTGCTGACCTTAGCCAGTACTTGCTCCCGGTATTCATCGTAGGTGCCGTGAAAGTCCTGAATGGCGCCCTGACCTTCAAATACAAAGTAATGATCTACAAGTTTATCCATGAAAAAGCGATCGTGAGAAACGATGATCAGGCAGCCGCCAAAATTCATGAGAAAATCTTCGAGTTTATTCAAGGTGAGCAGATCAAGGTCATTGGTGGGCTCATCCAGAATTAAGAAATTCGGGTTTTTAATAAGCACCATCATCAGTCCGAGCCTGCGCTTTTCGCCACCACTGAGTTTTTCTACCGGGGTGTACTGCATTTTGGAAGGAAACATAAAATGCTCGAGAAACTGAGAAGCTGTGATACGATCTCCATTGGCGAGCTCAATCACTTCAGCAACTTCCTTAATAACTTCGATTACCCGTTTCGACTCATCAATTTCAATACCCTGCTGTTGATAATGACCGAATACGATGGTCTCGCCGGTTTCTACCTGACCCGAGTCAGCAGGTTCTTCTCCCATTAATATTTTCAAAAAGGTGCTTTTACCAACTCCATTCTTACCAAGAATTCCAATGCGTTCACCTTGCAAAAACTGATAGCTGAAATCATCCAAGATAACAGTGTCTTCAAATGCTTTGGAAAGGTTTTCAACTTCCAACACTTTACTGCCCATGCGGCTCATGTTCACATCCAGCTGCAGTTCACTTTCTTCCCGCCCTGCATTGGCCTTTTCTTTAGTCTTATAAAAATCTTTGATTCGGGATTTAGACTTGGTTGTTCGGGCCTTAGGTCCGCGGCGCATCCACTCCAGCTCCTTTTTCATCAGCTTGCCGGCTTTGGCGATCTCGGTCGCCTCCACTTCTTCCCGCTCAGCTTTCTTCTCTAAATAGTATTCGTAATTCCCTTTGTGATGATAGAGCTTCCCGTAATCCAGCTCCAGAATATGATTACACACCCGATCCAGAAAATAGCGATCGTGAGTAACCATCAGGAGGGTCATCTTGCTCTTGGCGAGATAGGATTCCAGCCACTCAATCATTTCCACATCCAGGTGGTTAGTCGGCTCATCTAAAATCAGCAAATCAGGTTCATCCAAAAGCACAAAAGCGAGTGCTACTCTTTTTCTTTCCCCACCAGAAAGAGAACCGATAGATTGATCCAGATCGTGGATGTTGAGGACGCCCAAAATCTGTTCCATTTGCTGTTCCACATCCCAGGCCTCGGCGGCATCCATGGCAGCTGAAGCTTTCTCAAACGCTTGCTGGTTTTGTGTGTTGAAGTCTTCGGCTTGGTCACGAACGGCTTTATCATATCGCTGGACAACCCGGATTTTTTCTGAGTTTCCGTGCGCAATGAATTCGCTGATGGTCATGCTTTCATCCATATCCGGCTCCTGTGCCAAAAAGCCAACCTGAATTCCATTTCGGGTCATGACTTTCCCGCTATCGGGTTCCATCTCACCGGCTAAAATTTTCAGGAGGGTGGACTTTCCTGTTCCGTTGGGAGCAATAAGGGCGGTTTTATCACCTCGTGAAATGCCAAAGGTGAGGTCCTCAAACAGAGGTTTAATTCCAAAATGTTTGGAAAGGTTTTCGGTTGAAAGGTAGGTCATGAAAAAATTGGGAATTAGAACTCAGTTGATGAAGCCCTAAAATACGGATTTTATAGCGGGATTTAAGCAAGAGATATAGAAAAGAAATGGTGGGTTACTACAATCTGAAGATCATATACCAATCGTCAACATATGAGGGGAATAAGTATGCAATCTTCAACAAAGAGAATGCTACTCCTTTTCATCCATAAGTTTGATAAGTAAGGTCATAGAACTTTTGATGGTGTAATATTCTTTGCAACTAAAGAGTAAGCCGGCCATGAAGCCAAACCAACAAAATAATCCCATTGCTAAATTAATAACTGTAGGATCGGTACCGTAATTGATAAAGCTGGTTATTCCATACCAGGTAGCCATCAATAAACCGGCACCAACTGACCAGAAGATATTCTTAGCTTTATCTAGCTGCTCATGGGCAAATTCTTGGTACTTTCCATCTTTAAGTAACTGTTTATCCTTATAGAGAAAAAATTGGGATGTATTTTGAAATTGCTCCTCGAAAAATTCTTCAATTGTTTGTTTTGTTGTCATGAAGCTGTCCAATTATTGTTGGTTACTGTAATTTAAAAAATGAATGTTAATATCCAAGTATGTTAGACATAGCTATCATATATGTAATAGGTTATAAGTATTAGAGTGAGAAATATTGTGGATTGAATATAACCTGACATCTGTTTAAGCTGATTGAATAACAAAAAGAAGGAATAATTGAAGTTTAAAAATCCCCCAAAACCAACAAATCAGGACGGTGAAGAACGGTCGGCCGGTTTCGAATTTGAATTTACCGGTGTTGAAATGATCGATGCTGCTGAGATGATTGTGGAGCTGTACGGCGGCAAGGTAAACCAAATCAGCGGGTATGAATTCGAAATTCAGGACACCCGGTTCGGTACTTTCTCGTTGGAACTGGACGCCAGTCTTTTTCTGAATAAGAAATATGAGAAGGTCCTGGAGTCGGTCGGGATTGATGTGAAGAAATTAAAGAATAAAGACAAGCTTGAAGACACCCTTCGGGGCATGGCTTCAACGGTAGTCCCCTTTGAGATTATAACGCCGCCGATTCCTCTTTCACGGCTTAATGAATTAGATAAGCTGGTTGATAAACTACGCGAATGGAAAGCTAAGGGAACAGGAAGTTCATTTTTCTATGCCTTTGGGTTACACATCAACCCGGAAGTACCGGAACTGACAGCAGAAAGTATTGCGAGGCATCTGAAGGCATATGTGATGCTGGACGCCTGGATTCGGCAGGATGCAGAAATTGATATCAGCCGAAAGCTGACGCCTTACATCAACGAGTATGAGATGAAGTACATCCGGCATATTCTCAGACCGGAATATCAGCCTGACCTGAAAACGCTGATCAAAGACTATTTTGAGTATGAGAATTCCAGAAACCGTCCGCTTGACCTGTTGCCTGCTTTTATGTTTATGGATGAAGAATTCACGCAAAGTCATCTTGAAGAGGAGTTGACTTCAGCCCGGCCCACTTTTCATTATAGGCTTCCAAACTGCTCGATAGAAAATGAAGAATGGTCGCTTGCACAGGAATGGAACCGATGGTGGCTGGTAGAGAAATTAGCGGATGATGAGCAGGCACTAAAACGATATTCAAAAGCTTTTTTAGAAATGGATGATAAGTCGTTATTCAGCATGAAAAAGAAATGGGTAAAGCTAATGCAAAGATGGGTAGACAATGAAAGATCGTGAACCTACAATAGGAGTTACGGGTCCTAAGGAAGGTGGGACAGGTGCATGGATTTTTACAGCCCTCTCGATCATACTGCAAGGAGGGAAACCTCTTCGAATTACAACGGAAACACCCAGAAGTATCGATCAAATTGACGGACTTATAATTGGTGGCGGTGCCGATGTTGAGCCGCTGAAATATGGTCAGCAGCGGATCGTGAAAGCAACGCTGGCTAAAGATAAGCGGACCATCTTCGAGTGGCTGCTCTCCATCTTGTTTTTTCCACTCTACTGGCTGGCTCGCTATTTTCAGCATACTAAAAGATCACCCATCGATTTAGAGCGGGATGCGCTAGAACTTGGATATCTGAGTGATGCCATTGAAAAAGGTATTCCCGTATTGGGAATTTGCCGCGGGATGCAACTTATGAATGTGCATTTCAAAGGGACTTTGCATCAGGACATTCGGGGGTTTTATGCAGAGAAAGCGCAGGTTTCTTCCATATTTCCCAAAAAGCGGATTAAGATTAAAGATCATACCAAGTTATGTGAGCTGCTCCAAACGGATGTCTGCAACGTGAATGCACTTCATAACCAAGCCATAGATAAACCCGGAGAGGGTATTGAGGTTGCGTGTGAAGAATTGAATACTGGCATCACGCAGGCGATCGAACATTCAGGATATCCGTTTATGATTGGGGTGCAGTGGCATCCGGAATATCTCATCCAAATTTCCCGACAGCGAAATATTTTTAAGCAGTTGGTGAATGCGGCGCGGTAAAGAGAGCATGGATTTTATGGGCTGTCATGTAACAAAGACAACCTGTAAGACGCTGTTTAACGACGATGTCGTCATCCTGAATTTATTTCAGGATCTTTGTGAGGTCTCTTGGACGGAGTAGCCTTTGAAGCCTCAAACAATCAATAGAATAACCGTATAACTTCTAGCCACATCTTAAGATCCCGAAATAAATTCGGGATGACTACTTATGCTTTACGTACTTGAAACGAGTGGTTGGGATAGAAGTACCATCCTGCCGTATTATCTAAAAGCAGGCGGCTTCTGATTGTTGGCCGCATGCTTTATAATTTCGCCAATCCGCTTTTCCCGGGTTTCTTTTTTCTTGCACGATACAAGCCAGTACAACAGGCGTTTTCGGTCAGATTTACTCAAGCTTAGAAAGAATTCCTTTGATCCTGAATTTTTGTGGAATTCCTTTTCTAAATCATCGGGAATAATCAGGGCTTCAACTCCATCCAGAATAGTCCAGGAACCATTTTGCTTTGCCGTTTCAATGATTTTCAGGCCAGACTTAGTCATTAAGCCAGCTTCTTTGAGCTTCTTAACTTTCTCTTTGTTTATTTTTGACCAGATACTTTTTTCTTTTCTAGGGCAAAAATACTGCATGTACTTCTCGTCGTCGATGGCTCTCCGTGTGCTGTCAATCCATCCAAAGCACAGGGCTTCATCAACAGCTTCACTCCAGGAGATGGTCGGTTCATCGGAGTTCTTTTTGTATAAAATCAGCCAGATTGATTTCTTCTTTTTATGATTGACAGTCAACCATTCCCGCCATTCTTGGGTGTTTTTGGGATAAAAGGATTCGGGACTTTCCTTGCTCATGCTATCTTATTTGGATAATGATCAGTCGGGGTAGGGTTATTAAATTAACTCTTCCAACCTAAGAGTCACGCAAAATTTTCTCCATCTTTTTACCTTTCGCTAACTCGTCAACCAGTTTATCCAAATACCTCACTTTTTGTGTAAGCGGGTTTTCAAGTTCTTCCACTCTATAGCCACAAATTACTCCTTTGATAAGGTGAGCATTGGGATTTAGCTGAGCTCTATTAAAGAAGGTCTCAAACGTAACTTTTTCGTCAATAAGCTCTTGGATTTTTTGATCACTAAATCCAGTCAGCCAGGTTATTACCTGATGCAGTTCTTCTGTTGTTCTGCCTTTACCCTCAACTTTTGTGATATAGTGCGGATATACGGAGGCAAAGGTCATACTTGCAATTCGAGCATTGTGTTTAGGAGTTGTTTTCATAGCAAAGTATTTACGTTATTCGGTGGATTTCACACGATATCTTTTTTGGATAGTTCCACCGGGGGATGAAGACACTTCTATCAGCTTTAAGGACTGCTCAATTCCCTCATTGCCGAATAATGGAATTCCGTTTCCAAGCAGGATTGGGAGTACCGTAATGGTAAGTTCATCAATGAGTTTCGCCTTAAGAAAACGTTGAATGGTAATACCGCCGTCAATATAAAGGTGGTTCTTGCCTTCCCCGGAAAGCGTCGTAACAATCTCATGAGGAGTTCCGGACTCAACTCGTACTTTATCTCCCAAACGCTCCGGAACCGTCAGTTTTCTTGTGGTTAATACAATGACTTCGATGTCCTCGTAATACCAGTCATCGAAGGTCAATACTTTTTCAAATGAATGGCGCCCCATAACAATGGCATCCACTGTTGAAATGAATTCGGTATAGTCTAATCCAACCTGTGCTGCATCTTCATACTCTGACCTGTGAAGCCACTCAATATCCCCATCCGGTTTTGCGATAAAACCGTCAGCACTGGTAGCGATATAAACGGAGCATTTCATTTGAATTTATTGGATTTCGAGCTTTACTTTTTTACCTAATGCCTTCGCATATTTAGTAAGCGTAGAAAGTTTAATATCCTCGGCATGATTTTCCATTCTGGAAATCACTGATTTCGTGGTGTTCAGCTTCTCGGCAACATCAGCCTGAGTTACTCCCATATTTTCACGAGCCTGACGAAGTATTACTCCGATCTTGAAATTGAGGTATCCTTCCTCAAAATTTTCGGCAAACTCTGGGCTTTCGGCTTTCTTTTGATCGATAAAAATTTCTAAATCATCTTTACTCATTCTTCTTTCCTCCGGTAATAATCACGTTTACGTTCTTCGGCAGTCTCAATTTCCTGTTTTGGGACTTTATTCGACTTCTTGGCAAATCCACTAGTTAAGACAATTAGTTTTGGCCCGTCAAAGAATCCCAACAACCGAAAAGTATTGTTACCAAGCGTTGCTCGTACTTCCCAAATATCATCGGTGCTTTTGAGCTTCTTCAAATACTGAGTGGGAACTTGTTCTAAATCACGAACAACACGAAGTGTCCAGGCCACTTTTTTGGATTGTTTGTCAGGAAGACTGTGCAAAAAATCTTCGACAGGACAATTCCCGGCTTTTGTTCGGTAAAACTTGATAACGCGCATATTTCAAAGTTAGCATATATGCGAACTTTTTCAAATAAATTTTATTGCGAAAAGAGAGGAGAAGTAAATGAAGAACATAACGACCCTGAGCAGAACGGGCGCGGGGATTATAATTTAGTTGAAGTAGCAAAATTAATTCTTGGCAATCAAGTTCCATCGCACCCCGCCCGAGTCCGATTTGAATCGCATTGTTATGCAACCCGTAGTTTATGTGTGAGTTTCCGAACAGCATTTACGAAGTCATTTTCTTCAACTTTGGAGCAGAAAGCAATTATACTTTCTAAAGACTCAATTATCCATGCATTCTCAGTAGCAGAGAGACTTTTCTGGAATTTTTTGATTTCCTCTACTCCGAAAGACTTCAAGCCTTCATTTTCTAAATCTTGCTTCAAGTTGGAAATCGAATCTATTCCCAACTTTGGGTAATCATTAATTGCATCGTATAGAAGCTGAAGTTCTTGTGCGAATTCCTGATTCTTTGTAGAAAGATTTTCAATATCAGAAAGTGTTAGCTCCAATGATTCTTGATTAGGTTGCATAACGACCCTGCGTTTAAGCGGCGCGGGGATTATGATTTATTTTGAAGTAGCAAAATTAATTCCTGGCAATCAAGTTCGATCGCACCCCGTCCGATTTAAAACAATTGTTATACCGCAAAATGTTAACTAGAATATTTGTAGATGTATTCCCGAATTGTTTCAAGAACATCCTCATCAGAGCTTTGTAATTTCCAAGTATTCAGCCAAATTCCAGTTGAACCATTTGAAATACCTTTTTCAATGAGACGTCGGTCATAACTTTTGTTATCAAAAAATCTTTTGTTGTCTTTTAAGCTTAGTTCTATGACACGAAATGTTTGAATAAATCGATTTACTTCATGAATTCTCGCAGCTTGAATGTTTCCCCATGGAATAAATCCAAGACCGTAGCTACTGTCAGTAATTCCATTTTCATCTAAAATTATAAGTTCACTATTTCGGTATTGTTGAAAAAGGCGCCAAAAACCTCGGGCTGCAAGAATAGCAAATAGGATTAAAGATGGAATTACAAAAGCTTTATCGACTCCGGTTGCATATAACCAGATTAGAAAAGCACCGCCTGCTATTCCAAAAACTAAGCGATTAAGAAGTCGGGATTTATCTGCTTTAAAGACGATTTTTGACATAGACGTCATTGTGGTAATACGGCCCAGCGTTTAAACGGCGCTGGAATTTTGATTTAGTTGAATTAGCGAAATTAATTCTTGGCAAACAAGTTTCCATCGCACTCCGTCCGCGTCCGATTTAAAACGCCTTGTTATTTATACCGCGGATTCTGTTGGCTTTAATTTTTTTAGTGTTAGTCTTGGAATTAGTACAGCACATATAAATATAATTCCAGTTAACATGAAAGTTTTACCAAACTCAATCCACTTAAAATCTTCTCCAAGAATCGGTTCTTCAAATGAATACGCTATTCCAATAGCAGGAGGTAAAGCCAAAATTAAAACGGTAATAAATAAGCCAATTGAAGTATTTTTTAACCAAATCTTAGATTCAGCTATTTTTTCAAATATTGTGTACAATCCAAAATAAATAGGTGACAATACTAAACCTACAGCTCCTGCAAAATAGCTGCCTAGAATCAGTGAGAATGGAAAGTGAGAAATAGCGTCAGAAATAGTCCAATCATAAAAAAATACGGGCCAAACTAAACCACCTAAAATTAGCCAAACTATTAAACCAACAAGAAAACTGGCTAAAGTCCATTGAAAAGCACGAATTAAGATTGGCTTCATTTTCTAGAATTTACAACGCTTGTTAGTTGTCATCTTTATAGTTGATTAAGAATAATGATGCAAAGGAAGGTAAGATAAACCAAAGTAATAGCTGAGCTTTATAAACTATTTCAGGATTGTAATTAATTAGATCAGGGAGAAATAAAGATAAAGGAAAAAGTATTAGTACAGATAAACCTAGTCTCCATTTTCTAAGAAAAAGTAATACAATCGCCTCAGTAACTACAGTTATTACCCATGAAATAATAACGATCATATGGAGAGCATTTACAGCAACATCTCTCTCCTCAAAGCCAAGTATAATGATGGTCAATAGAAGGGTAACACTTCCAAGAATTGTTTTTTTCTTTGGGAAATTCATGATGCAACTAACGACCCTGCGCATAACGGGCGCGGGGATTCTGATTTTCTTGAAGTAGCGAAATTAATTCCTGGCAATCAAGTTCCATCGCACCCAGTCCGCTTTAAAACGCCTTGTTAGCCTTCATTTTCTTTGTAGTTATCAAACTCCCAGTGAAGTTCTTTACTTAGTTGTGTTGAAATCTCATCCCAGTTTTTCCCATTACAATGACGAAGTAATTTTTGGATGGACTTCTCAACCAATTCCCAAGAAAAGTAATCAATAATTAAATACCCTCGTCCCCAACGAGGCTTATCATCGTTTTCGAGAAAACTTGGGGTAACTACATGAAATGAAAAAATATCAGAACCTTCTTCAGCTTCTAAACCAATATTGGCTTCGATGAATACTGAACAGTTGTCAGGGTTTTCAGGTAATTCCCCTTCATCGAGTTCAGTGCTGATAAGGTATTTCAATTCTGGTTTTTTCATGGAGGCTAACGACCCAGCGTTTAAGCGGCGCAGGTTCTCGGTTTTCGTTGAAGTAACGGATTAATTTTATTGCTCACAAGCTTACCATCGAACCCACCTGCGTCCGACTTGAAACGCTTGTTAGTGCACGTTCTATTTTGCTAGGAAACCAACCATGCAATAAATAATCCGAATAAAACAATCAAAGAAATTGTCGCAGGAATAGCTGCATACATATATCGAAAAATTATATTGTCCTTCCATTTTTCATAGTCATTAAAGACTAATAAAGGGAACAGAAGAAAAAATACCATTGCTATTCCAATTTGAAGGGCATCATCGGTAATTCGAACTTTAGATTCTCCATTTTGGATAAGTTCGATAAGATGATATCCTGCTATGTCTGAAATTCCCGTCTACAATCTTAATGTGTCACCGACTTCAGCCACGTGATACACAGTAGGAGGAACACTAATATCCTTTTCTTATATTTTTAAAGAGTAAGAAGTATAGTCTTTAGATTTTACTGTGTAGCTACCAAGCTCTTTATCAAGGATCACTCGTACTTCAATATTGGGATTTGGAATAACTGTTCCAATAATTACATACAATGCAGCGGGAAAGCACAATACCAGTGCCAAGAATCTGTTCAATCGGTAGTACCAGGGTATTTCAGGTTTTAAGAACAGATTGTAAAATAGTGTAGGATTACTATTTGAATAATTTGGTACTTCGCTTTGAGATCCTTCAATATCAGGAGCATTTCCCTTTTCTTCTAAAATCTCTTTAGCAATTCTTATCGCTTCAGGTCTAAATTGATGTTCATTCTGGAGGATATGAAGCAGTTCGGCCTCACTTTTTTCTTCCATTTTTTTCCGAACAATTTCTGACATGGTTGGTTATTTGTAGAAGTGCACTAACATAATATTATCCGAACAAGGGGCTTGTTAGGGCGCGGCGGATAAGATCCGGTGATCGCCCCTCAAGCTCATGATTCGGTGTTTTTTGGATGTTATCCGTCTGCTTAGTCGTCTAAAGTCCCGGATAAAATTCTACAGGAATGTGCCGAATTCTCTTCAGAAAGGAAAATCAATTGTTTAGGCAGAAGAGGCAGTAGCCAACCCAAGTCATCCTGAGGGTGCCCCCGAAGGATCTGCAAAAGTAAGAAATAGCATCTACCCGAGAAGATGCTTCGGAAGTATCCTCAGCATGACCCGAAAAGAGAGGTTACCCTGGTCACTGGTCATTGGGATTTGGAGCCTGGTACTTAGAGTTTGAGCTCTTAATACAAAATCCGAGTCTTAATCGTATGCTTCACATTACGGATTTCTTCCAGCACCTGGTCGTCATACTCTTTGTCCACATCTAACACCACATAACCGATATGCTCATTGGTTTTCAAATACTGCCCCAGAATGTTGATGTCTGAATCGGACAGGCAGCGGTTAATTTCAGAAAGCACACCCGGCTTGTTCTCGTGGATGTGTAAAATACGATGCGCATTTTTTTGTACCGGCAGATTCAGTGGCGGCACGGAATGAGATCCCACCGTAGTTCCATTATCAATCAGGTTGATGAGTTTATTAGAAACATCGGACCCAATATTGTATTGAGCCTCAATGGTAGAACCGCCGATATGCGGGGTTAAAATAACGTTGGGTAAATTCTGCAATTCAGTGTGGAAAGATTCCCCCGATGATTCCGGCTCTTCAGGGTATACGTCAATACCAGCTCCGGAAATATGTCCCGATTCAATGGCCTCTTTCAAAGCTTTAATATCAACGACCGAACCACGGGATAGATTTAAAAGTACGCTGCCCTGTTTCATTTGTGAAAACCGTTCGGCATCCATCATCATGTCGGTGCTTGGTGTAGCCGGCACATGCAGAGTTACGATGTCTGATTTTTCGAGGAGCTCTTCCATGGTTTCAATTCGGGTGGCATTACCCATTGGGAGCTTCGGTTCTACATCATAATACAGTACATCAAACCCCATATTCTCAGCCAATACAGAGACCTGAGAGCCAATATGACCGTAGCCAATAATTCCCATTTTTTTGCCGCGTACCTCATAGCTTTCTTTAGCGTCTTTCAGCCAGGTGCCTTCGTGCGCTTTTTTATCACGGAGCGGGATGCGTCGCTTCAACATAATAGACTCGGCGATAACCAGCTCAGCCACAGAGCGCGTGTTTGAATAGGGAGAGTTGAAGACGGTGACGCCAGCTAACATGGCGGCTTCCAGATCAACCTGATTGGTTCCAATACAGAAACATCCAATGCCCTTAAGTTTTGGAGCATTTTTAATCACTTTCTCAGTCATCTGAGTCTTGGAGCGAATGCCAATCAGGTGTACATCCTGGATTTTTTCGAGGAGCTCATCTTCACTCCAGGCTTCATCCTGAGTTTCAACATTCAGGAATTGGTGATTTTTGAAATTTTCTTCTGCTTTGGGGTGAATTCCTTCCAACAAAAGGACTTTGATATTTTCTTTGGGATAAGAAAGATCTTCTTGGGATGATGACATAAAATTGTTTTGAGTGTAAGTGAGGTGTGGAATGTAAAAAAGATTTCTGTTTATATAAGGTTGAGTCTTGGAGAGATATAAAATAGTTGTGCAGTAATCTCTGTTTTCCTTTTTATCCATTTATTACAGAAGTTCAAAGAACCAAAACCATTCTAACTATCTAATTACAGACATGAACAACTCACGCCGCGATTTCCTCAAAAAAACAGCTTTAACAACCGGAGGAGTGTTTTTTGCAGCCGCAAATCCCTCACTTGTATTTGGGGCTGATGAGAAATTTGACTTCAAAATCTCGCTCGCAGAGTGGTCCCTGAATCAACAGATTTTTGGCGGTGAAATGACGAACCTTGATTTTCCGGAAGTAGCAAAAACCCGCTTCGGGATTGATGCGGTTGAGTATGTGAATCAGTTTTTTGCAGATAAAGCGAAGGATATGGATTACCTGAAAGAGCTGAACATGAGAGCCGAAGATCAGGGAGTTAGAAATCTTCTGATCATGGTAGATAACGAAGGCTTCGTGGCTGCAGCTGATGATAAAGAACGAAACGCGGCTGTAGATAATCACAAAAAATGGGTGGATGCAGCAAAATTTCTGGGCTGCCATGCAATCCGAATTAACTTGTTCGGTTCAATAGAAACGGAAGGGGATGTGGAGGCATGGAAGAGTGCTGGAGTTGATGGATTGGGTAAGCTGGCTGAGTATGGAAGTGAGCAGGAAATCAGTGTAATCGTTGAAAATCACGGAGGGCTGTCTTCTCATGCCGGCCATTTAGCAGATGTCCTCAAACAAGTTGACAGTAAGTGGGCGGGTTCATTGCCTGATTTTGGAAACTTCTGTATCAGCCATGGCGATAATGCCCGATGGGGAGATACATGCGTAGAAAAATATGATACCTATAAAGGAGTAAAAGAATTGATGCCCTTTGCCCATGGAGTGAGCGCCAAAACCTATGCCTTTGATGAAGACGGGAATGAATCCACACTTGATTATATGAGGCTGATGAAGATTGTGAAAGAATCGGGTTTCAATGGTGGGTACGTCGGTGTGGAGTATGAGGGAAGCTCGCTGCCAGCTAATGAAGGTATTATGGCGACTAAAGACTTATTGGTTAAAATCAGGGAAGAGTTGGGGTGATTGGTTCCGACGCAGAGCGTCTGAACCAGATTTAATGTTGATGTTCCGATCGCTTCAAAACCGTTTATAAAATACTGAAATCGGGTTGTGAAGGGCTAAAACCCTTCACTTGTTTACTGGAAGAGAGTGAGTATAATTATTTGTCTTCCGGTATGTAAGCGAGTCGTTTACGGCATCGCGGTGCTTTTATGTTAGTTGCTTTTCCTCACGATGCCCTTACTAATTACTACCGCCCCTGTACGCGCTTTCGTAGCTTCATGCTGGTTTTATACTGCTTGTTATCCCGGACAAGGTGGAGGCTCATCTCTTCGCCTTCAACGTATTCGCGCATCAAAGCCCAGGCATGCATCTCGCTGGTTACGCGCTCATCTCCAATTTGTACGATTACATCGCCCGGCATAATTCCGCATTCATAGGCCGGACCGCTTTTGTTAACCTCCGTCACAAAGAGCCCTAATACTCGTGGGATGCTTGGATACTGCATGATTAGCTGTCGGGTGACGGGCACAAACTTCATCCCTGGATCATATTCCAGGGAAACGGAGCCCGACTCTTTTAGCTGTCCAATAATTTTTTTGACCCTGTTACTGGGTATTGCAAATCCCAGACCTACAAATCCACCGCTGGTACCACCGGTATAAATAAAAGTATTTACTCCCATCACCTCGCCGTTACTGTTCACAAGAGGGCCGCCGGAATTACCGTGGTTAATGGCCGCATCGGTTTGAATCATTTCAACATAAACGCGTGGGTCCTTGGGGTCAGGCCTGAAGTCTCTTTCTTTGGCGCTAACCACTCCTACCGTTACTGAAGGCTGACCATCTGAAAAAAGCCCAAATGGATTCCCCATCGCGATCGTCCATTCGCCCACCATGATTTCATCAGAATCTGCGAAGTTTATGTAAGGGAAAGACTCGCGGTCTCCTTTAATTTTGAGCAAAGATAAGTCGGCAAGTTCATCCGATCCGAGCAGCTCGGCTTCATAAGTATTGCCATCAGAAAGGGCGATCATGATTGTTTTAGAATTCTTGCTGGCTACGTGTTCATTGGTTACAACCAATCCATCTTCACTAATAATAAATCCTGAACCTACACTCTTTACTTCTCTCTGAATGGGGACATCAAAATATCGGAAAAAGAAGGCATCAAACTCGCGGGTGTAGCCGCGCTGAAGTTCCGTAACCGTGATGCTTACAATAGCTGGCCCGGCCTTTTCAACAGCATTGGTAATTGCATTTCGGCGGCTGTCATCAACGGAAGCAGGCTGATTAGGTTGAGCTTTTAGCTGAGTATCCTGCTGAGCATTTGCAAAGGTGCCTACCGATGCTAATGGAGATGGCTTGAGAGCGGCTTGATCCTGATTAGCCGAGCATCCTGCAAAAAGAAGAGATATAAGTAGAATAGTAACGGTTCTGATCATAAACTAAATTAGCTGCGATTATTATTTCAGAATGAAATGTGTAGTTGCAAATGGAGTCGATTAACGGATTAATCGGGTAGTGATTGTCTGATTAATTACTAAAACTGAAATTAAAGCCGATGGTAAAGCCTAAAAAGAATGGTTCCCATATGCATCATCAAAACCGACGTTAATTTGTACTCTTTGCTGGTAAAGACCCTTTTGCGCTTTAGAACAATATATCCGAATAGCGGGGTTTTAGGAGGTATTTTCATCTTGTTTTTGATGAGCTGCTTTTCTGTCATCGCAAAAAGAGGTATGCCAATTTCAGCAGGTAGTCCTTCATCTTTAGACATACTCGGGAGAATCCCCTTATTGGAAGTGTACACATTGTTGACTAAATAAGGCCGTTTTTGGGTAAGTACGCGCTGGAATGTGTCTTCCCGCATCAGTTCCCTTGGGCCATACCTGCGGGGAAGCTGTGTTCCATTTGCCAGTAACATTTGAACGTTTCCGTCTTTAATGGTCCAAAATGAAAGGTGATCAGTATGAAGTTTATTGCCTAAGATCTTGCATAATTTCTGAGCGGTACTGACAAAGTCTCCGGATGAAAGCTCAAATAAAATCTGCTTAGTTATTTCCTTTTTATCGTAAACTAATTTTTCAGGAAGATCAGGGATGTCAACACTGGCTACAAACTTAGCGCGAATCCGATTGCGAACGGATTCCATATCTGAGTTGAAAAGGGATTTGTCAATGAAATCAGATGCACCCAGATCAAGAGCAATTTGTTCTTTTTCAACAGAGGGAAGGCTGGTCATAATCAGAACGGGAATATTACGCCGGTCGGCGTCTTCCATCAAAACCTGTAGAAATTCCAATCCTGACATGCCGGGCATATGAATATCGGTGAGAATAAAATGCACCTTATGTTCGCTGAGCATATCAATGCCCTCTTGTGCAGTTCCGGCCATTAGGATGTTGTACTCATCTCCCAAGAGCTTATTCAGCATGAGGTGCATCGGAGTATCGTCGTCGATGATCAGTAAATTATATTCGTGCTCCATGATGTATCTCTAAACAAATTATGATGCCTTATTATAGTAAAAAACTCGGAATTAGAACTATAATTGTTCTTGCCCTACGCTAATTACTTCTTCCATAGCTTTTTTAACCGGACCGGCATGCCAGGCTCCAGCTGCTTTTTTATGACCACCACCGTTAAAGCGGCGCGCCCACTTGTTTACATCTATATTGCTTTGTGAACGCAGGCTTAACTTCACCCGGTCGCCATCTTCACGAAATAGCACACAGGCTTTGACGCCTTCAATGCTCAGCGGATACTGCACAAAGCCTTCGGTGTCTTCGTTTGATGTCCCGGTTTGCTCAAACATTTCTTCAGTGATAGTGATGGTAGAAATTTGTCCATCTACGTGTAGTTCGATGGTTTCGAGCGCCATGCTGAGCAGCTTCAATTGCTTTAACGGACGAGAACTGTAAATCTTCTCCGTTATTACATTTGGGGTAAAACCACCTCGTTTCAGCAAATCAGCACCGGCACTTAGCGTTCCCGGTTTCACGCTGTCAAATTGGAATGAACCAGTATCGGTTACCAGTCCCAGATACATCGCTTTGGCTGCGTGCTCATCAATTTGATCAGGATCATGCTCGCTGTAGAGTTTATGAACAAGTTCACAGGTGGAAGAAGCACTCACCTCCGAAACAAACTCCTCAAAAATATTATCAGGGTCGGGGTGGTGGTCAATCATATAAATAGGCTTCCCCAATTCCGATAGGTACTCAGCAGTTTCACCAAAACGGTGTAAAGCATTTCCATCTACAACCACAAAGGCATCGAAATCAGTGAGATGATTTTTAGCAGGTTTTATGATGGGGAAAAAATTGAGCAACCACTCCATGTTTTGAGGGATGGAGTCTTCATTAAAAGCAGTAGTATCAATCCCGTTTTTCTGCAGCCATAAGCTAAGTGCAACCTGAGACCCAAGGCAGTCCCCATCGGGACGAACGTGAGAGAAAACAGCTACTTTTTGATGTTTCTGAATTTTTGAAATAAAGTTTTTAAACATATTTGTTTCCATAGGCTCAAAAATAGGCGAACATTGACACAAATCCATTTATTTTACAGTGAAATAATAGTCAGCTTAATACACACACATGCACGCAGTTATAGTTAGTAACGGATTTCCGCCGGGCAAAGAATTATTGAAAGAAGAACTGAAGTCAGTGAAAATCATAATTGGTGCGGATGGAGGTGGGAATACCTTGATCAAAAATAAGGTGAAACCGGATGTGGTAATTGGCGATTTAGACAGTTTTGTAAAGCCGGAAACGGTTGACTTTGAAATCATCAAAGATCCTGATCAGGAAACTAATGACTTGGAGAAAGCACTTTCATTAGCACTGAAAAGAGGGGCCAAAACCTGTGTGGTGTTAGGCGCTTTTGGTAAGCGGATGGATCACTCTTTGAAAAACCTGTCTGTTCTCAGTCAATTTCACCCCAAATTTGAAAACCTGATGTTTGTGGATGAGAGTCTGACCGCTCAAATGGTGACTTCAACTTTTAAAGCTGAGCGGCCAATTGGCAGTATCGTTTCATTATTTCCATTATCAGGAAAAGTAAGTGGGGTTACTACAAAGGGATTGAAGTTTCAGCTAAACGGGGAAGCATTAGAAAACGGAAAACGGGATGGGACTTCTAATGAAAATAATGAACGAGAATTTTCTATAGAAATTGAAGAAGGAGAGCTAGCTGTTTTTCTGGAGAATACGGTAGAGTAGAAGCCATCCTGAGCAGACTTGTGCTGGGTCTAAAGAAAGAAGGTGTTGGAGTTTGTCTTAGCTCGGGGAGATTCTTCGGGAGTACCCTCAGACTGACATTAACTCTCAGCTACTTTTTCCATCGACTTCTTCCAGGCGAGGTATCCTGCAAAAGCTAAGCCAGTAAAAATAAGGAACTGGAAACTGGTGAGAACCAATCCTTTGTAGAAATAAAGAGGCACGGAAATAATATCGGTGATGATCCAGGCAACCCAGTTTTCGATTTTCTTCCGAGCCATCAGCCACATTCCGGCTATAGCAAAACTGGTAGTGGTAGAATCCCAGAAAGGCACATCGCTATCGGTAAAGTTAGTAAGCACAAAATACAGGATGGCAAAGGAGCCCAATAACAGAGCAGCGGTAATCAGGTTTTCTTTTTGGTTGTTGATAGTCACCCGAACCTGTTCCCGATCTTTACTTTTGGGATGAAGCCAGAAGTACCAGCCATACACACTCATCACGAAGTAATAGAAATTGACGCCCATATCAGCATAGAGTTTATACTGAAAGGCGAGGTACACATAAATCAATACACTGATGATTCCTGTGGGATAAACCAGAATGTTCTCTTTCATGGAAAACCAAACGCTCATCAAACCGGTAGCCACGGCAATCCACTCCAAAGTGGTGGTTTGGATGATGCCGTTTATAATACCTTCGATGATGTATTCCATGGATATGAGTTAAGTGAGCGGCAAAAATAGAAAAATTCCGTAAGGAATGATGACGAATATGTTCTTACTTGAAAAGAATAAAAACTGAAAGCCAACTTTTGTGAGGACCCCAGAATGAATGACTTAAGGGCTGATAAATAGAAACCAATCAAGGTCATCCAGAGCATATTTGCGAAGGATCTACATGAGTGTGAAATAGAATTGAAGCGGGAATAGGCTTGGGAAGATTCTTCGCAAATATGCTCAGAATGACTTTATTCACTACCGCCCTTTCAATACACCTGAAAGGTTTAGTTTATGAATAGGAATGAGATAAGAGGAAAGCATTTCGTCTTTGTGGATGCCCAGTTCTCCAGTTCCCCGAAAATCGACCATGCAAATTTTTTCTGCAGTTTGAACCACTTCGCCAATCCCATAAAACTCTGGGCTGGGACCGTAATAAACCAGATCGCCGGTGCGAAGCGTATTTTTTGCACGGCGGTGATAGGGTAGAATCACCGGGAGGAGATCAAGTCGGTATGAAAGTCTTCGTTTTTTTGTACTGCCCATCAGTATTACTTCTTCTGATGAATATTAATTTTTCGTTTTGAATCTGAAAGGTGCGAAATCTCAATCCAGATTGCCTCTTCAGGAATCAGGCCTTCAATTCTTTTCGGCCATTCGACTAAACAAACGCCATCACCGTAAAAGTATTCTTCAGCTCCAATTTCCAGAGCTTCCTGTTCGTGCTTCAGTCGATAACAATCAAAGTGATACACGGGAAGTTCCCCGGAATATTCATGGATCAAAGTATAGGTAGGTGAGCTGACTTTTTCAGGATTAATCCCAAAATAAGAAGCAACGCCTTTAACGAAGTGCGTTTTACCGGCCCCTAAATCACCATCCAGGCATACAACATCCCCTGCTTCAAGCTGTTTGCCAAACTCAAAACCAACACGAATGGTTTCTTCCACGGATGTACTCTCAGTTGACTGCACGCTACTTAGGTTTTAGAGTGGCTACCGGTAAAATCATCTCTTCCATCGAAGCACCACCATGCTGAAAAGTATCACGGTACCGGTTTTGGTATTTATGGTAGTTGGTTGGATACACAAAGTAGTAGTCTTCACGGGCAATCATATAGTTATTGACGGATCCGACTTTGGGAAGGCGATACTGCTCAGGGTCGTCCATGAAAATTACAGAATCAGCTTCATCAGCCTTTAAGTTGCGGCCATATTTGTAGCGAAGATTAGTGGCGGTGTCCTTATCACCATAAACCTTAGTGTCGCGCAAAGCACGAACCGAGCCGTGGTCGGTAGTGATGATTAGAGTAACATCTTCTTTTGCCAATCCTTTGAACATTTGCAGCAGAGAAGAGTGCTGAAACCAAGCTTCCGTAACGGCCCGGAAAGCGGAAACATCGGGTGCCAGTTCTTTAATAACATCAGAATCTGAGCGGGAGTGGACCAGCGTATCTACAAAATTAAACACAAAGGCTGCCAGTTTAGATTGAGCATAACTGCCAATTTTATCGGCAACTTTTCGGCCGGCATCGGCATTCAGTATTTTTTCATATTTGAAATTAATGTCAATACCATCTCGATTCAGTTGTTTTTGAAGCAGCTCTTCTTCGTGGCGGTTCAGTGAAGACTCGTCCTGACCCTGTTGCCATAGTTCCGGATACATGCGCTCTATATCAGCCGGATATAGTCCTGAGAAAATAGCATTTCGGGAATAAGGCGTTGCGGTAGGTAAAATAGAATAGTAGAAATCCGTATCGATTGAGAAGTACTTCGATAGCACCGGCTCAAAAACGAGCCATTGATCGTACCGCATACAATCAACGAGAAAGAACATCACTTTTTCATCCTTCTCTAAACGAGGGTTCACATACTTCTTGAAAATTTCATGCGATAATAAAGGCCGGCTGTCATCCTTTTGAACCCAGTCTTTATATTCCTGATTCAGAAACTTTCCAAATTCCTTATTTGCCTGCTGAAACTGATCGTCGAGGACCTGAACCAAGCCTTCATCACTATCACCCAGATCAATTTGCCAGTTGGTAAGCTCTTTATAAATATCTATCCATTCTTTCCAGTGCGTTCCGGGGTGAATGCGAGACGAAAGCTCATTGAACTGCTTAAGATATGTTTGGGCAGATTTCTCAGATTGAAGTCGGCTTCGCTCAAGCAGCCTCTTTGTAGTGAGTAAAATCTGGTTCGGATTTACCGGCTTGATGAGATAATCAGAGATCTTACCTCCAATGGCATCTTCCATGATCGATTCCTCCTCACTCTTGGTAATCATAACCACCGGCATAGAAGGCTGAATGGCTTTGATTTTCTCGAGGGTTTCCAGTCCGCCCATACCCGGCATCTGCTCATCCAAATACACGATATCGAATGGTTCGGAGGATATCATACTGACGGCATCATCCCCGTTAGATACCGGTGTGATTTCAAATCCTTTTTTTTCTAAAAATATAATATGTGATTGCAGGTGATCGATTTCATCATCTGCCCAAAGTATTTTTGGCATGAAGTTCTTTAATTTTATTGCCTCTAAAACACTAAAAGATAAGTTCGTTTAGGTTCTTCAACAATTTGTGATTTAGGGGCTTTTTAATTCTATTTGCCGAGAGTTATAAATGGCCGGATATTTTCTAGCCTTTTTTCGCCAATGCCTTTTACGTTAACGAGTTCATCTATGGAATCAAAACCGCCATTTGCTTCTCTGTATTCAATAATTCGCTGAGCATAGGCTTCGCCAATTCCGTCTAATGTCTGTAGCTCTGAACTGGTTGCTGTATTTATATTAATCTTTTCGGTTGAAGCCGGAATTTGTTCTTTTGTTTCTGTGGAACTGGTTTCATAATTATCAGACGGAGAAGTAGATTCACTAACAACTTGGGGAGGATTATATTTTGCATCGAGTTCCTTTTGTTCTTCCCGAAGCAGCTGACTTCTTTTATTAAATTCGGCAGAAATAGCATCGTACTTTTGCTGGCTGTAATTATAGGTTTTTGAAATGAAGAAGTTCGAGATCAGGAGAATAGAAATCAGCACCAGTAAGGCAACCACCGAGATGCGTTCGGTGCGGGAGATCTGGAGGCGATCAATCCAGAAGAATGCTTTACGTTTCAGGTCATTAAATTTCATGTACCTAATATGGTTTAGGAGCCGGAAAAACTCAACTTCGAATCTTTCCTTGTTTCCTAATGAGGGAAGTGAGAAGTTTGGCAAAATTTAAGCTATGTCAGAAAACCACACATTCAAATATCAGGATCAGGAAATTGCCTACGAAAAAGCCGGCAATGGGAAGCCATTAGTAATACTGCACGGCTGGGGAAGCAGTAAGCGAGCAATGATGCCGGTCGCCCAAAACCTTGCTCAACTTAGAACGAGCTATGTGATAGACCTTCCCGGTTTTGGAGATTCGCCAGAACCTTCCGGGGCTTGGGCCATTGATGATTATGCGGACGCTATTCAGGCTTTTATAGAATCCTTAGAAGAGGATAAAGTTGACCTGCTGGTGCACTCATTCGGCGGACGAATTATGCTGAAGCTGTGTGCCAGAGAGTTTGGGAAATCTCATGTCGATAAGGTCCTGATTACGGGTGGAGCAGGCATGAAGCCAAAGCGCTCATTAAAATTCTATATCAGGAAATACACAGCCAAAATTCTGAAAGCACCTTTTATGATTTTACCCGGATCACTCCGAGCCAAAGCGCTGGGATGGTTGCGGACTACAGCCGTCTGGAAAAGCTTGGGCTCAAGCGACTACAGTAAACTGTCGGGGGTTATGAGAGAAACTTTCGTGAAGTCAGTGACGGAATATTTAGAATCTTCACTTCCAAATATTCCGCATGAAGTGCTTTTACTTTGGGGAAGAAATGATGATGCAACTCCTGTATATCAGGGACAGCGAATTGAAAAAGGAATTAATAATGCCGCACTGGTCATTATCGAAGATGCCGGTCACTATGCCTTTCTCGATAAGCCCAAGCAGTTTGCGAGGATAGCAGAAGCTTTTTTTAAGGGTTAAAGTAGATGTAAGATATTAGATGATAGATGTGAGGTTATTTATCTAATATCTTACGTTTAGAATCTCACTTCTATCAAGAAAATACTTCACCCCAAGCTCTTCTATTTCCAGTCCGGCATTGAGTAAGCTGATTCCTGCTTTCTGAGCCTTCCTGCTGCTTTTATCACCATTAATCCCATAAATAGGATCATCGATGATAGGATAGCCCCATTGTTCGAGATGTAATCGTATCTGATGCGTACGGCCTGTTTTTGGGGAGCATTTAATTAAGGTAGATTTCCCTGACCGCTCTACAACTTCAAAATGCGTGATGGCTTCTTTAGCCTGATTAAGCCCAAGCTTACTTTCAAAGACAAATCCATTTTTTCTTCGAATGGGAGAGTCGATGGTGATTACATTCTCTTTTGGATTTCCAGAGATGTGAGCGAAGTAGGTTTTTTTGACTTTAGATTCACTAAAGGCAATCATCGCCTGTTGAGCAAAGGCTTTATTGCGAGCTAAGAGTACGAGCCCTGAAGTTACAGCATCAAGCCGGTGAACAATTCGTAAGTTCTCGAATCCCTGCTCTTCCAGAATAGCCGTCAGCGAGTTTTTGTTATACCGGCCACCGGGATGCATCGGCAATGGAGCGGGTTTAAATACAATGAGGTAATCATCGGTTTGCTCCAATACTTCAACTTCATCGGGAACGGAAGGCTCCACGACTTTAGGGTTATGATGATAGACTTGATCGTGTTTAGAAAGAATGTAATTTGAATCTGCTTCACTTCCATTCACCCCAACAAGCCCGGCCTTTATTTTAGACTCCCAAACCTTTGCACCGTGAAATGGAAATCGGGTGGTCATTAATTCGAGCAGAGGTTTCCCATTGAACTCCGATTTCACCGTAAACCGATACGTAATAGGATAAGGCTCTACAATCCGAACTTTACGACTGTGCAGCTTGCTGTTGCTCAAGGTCTCTCTCTTTGAAGTCTTCACCGAAATAATTATACCATTTTCTAAATGGCTTAAATGCATTTTCCGGATCAAAAGGGCGTTTGTATTCGCTTTGGCGACACTCCTCGCTACAGCACCCGTCCATTTTATGAGCACCCTCTTCCGAGCAGACAAACAGCTTATTACACTCCATATTCGCACAGTTTATGTAGGTATCAGCCGGTTTTCCGGTGATTTCACACCGGGCGATAGGCTCCAAATCTTTTGGGTTTACAGGCACCACCAGGCGATCATCAAACACAAAGCATTTGCCTTCAAAGTGTTTTCCGCCTTCTTCCTTGGCATACTTTAGAATTCCGCCGTGCAGTTGATTTACATCATCCCAGCCGCCTTCCTTCATCAAAACAGAAAACTTCTCACAGCGAATTCCGCCGGTGCAGTACATCAATACTTTTTTGTCTTTGGGAATGTTGGCTTCTTCCAGCCACTCAGGAAAGTCGTAGAAGTTATCAAGGTCCGGGGTGAGTGCGCCTTTGAAATGTCCGATCTTGGATTCATAATTGTTTCGAACGTCAATCATCACGTAATCATCCTGAGATTCCATCACGTTACGCCATTCATCAGGAGCCAGGTAATTACCGCCGTTCTCCGGGTTGACGTCATCGACGTGCAGGGCTACAATTTCATCACGGGTCTTGCAGATCAGCTTAGCAAAGGGGATGTAGTCGCTTTCTTCCTGTTTAAATTCGGTGTCATCAAAACCGGGTAAAGACCACAGGTAGTTTTTGTATTCTTCAATTTGCTGGTCAGTTCCACCGGCAGTTCCGTTAATTCCTTCATCAGAAATATAGATTCTTCCCTTCAACCCAATTTCTTTGCAAAAGCTTTTGTGTGCTTTGCAAAAACGATCGGGATCTTCAATCGGTTCAAAGTTGTAATAAAGTATTACTTGATACATTTTTTCTCTTAAATTATAAGAACTGTATAGCTACAGCGTTCATCATTTGCGAACCCCAAAGTTAAGCAAAATCCAAACAATGCATAAGTCCCAGTATCAATTTATAAAAGCTATAGCAGGTGCTCTTTTGGTTGTACTTGCTTTGCCTTTTACTTCGTTTGGGCAGGTTGGGGTTACAGGCTCTCAGCTCCATAAGATACAGGAGTCTTTTTTGCAGGGTGAAATTGACGTTGAAACGGCGGCATTGGAGCAGGTTCGGCTGTTATATGCTACTGGAGGTTTGGGAGAGCAAAGCAAGGTTCTGCATAAATGTGCAACTCCAGCAACGATGTTTGTTTATAACTTCAGGGACCAGATTTCATCATCCGCTCTTGCCAAGATTGAAGCGTATCAAAATCCACCACGTTCAGCGAGTAAAAGCCTTACTACACAAACCTATATATCTCCATCGGGTAAATTCGAAATAGAATATGAGACTTCAGGTCCTGACTCTGTTTCTGTCGTAGATGATGATGAAAACGGCGTTCCTGATTATGTGGATTTAGTGGCCGAATCAGCAGACTCAAGTTACCGGCACGAAGTACTGAGGCTTGGCTTTAAAGACCCTATACCTGCAGGCTCTACATACCGGATAGTATTGGAAAACTTGTCATTTTATGGTGAGACAAGAACTACAGGCAGTTTTCCTCAGACCTACATTAGATTGGAGAACGACTTTAAGAATTTTCCGGAAAACTCACATCCTGAAGGTGATGAAGTTGGTGCGGTTTACGTGACGGTAGCTCACGAATTTAAGCATGCCATTCAGTATGCCCAGAACAGATGGGCGGCCCCGTCAGGTGCTTTGAACTGGGCTGAAATGGATGCGACTCTTTTTGAGGAAGTCGTTTATGATGATGTGAATGACTACTACAATTACATTAAAACAGGCTTTGGGGCATCAACTCCCTACAGCTCTTCTATCTTTTTTGCCCCGCAGAACGGTACTCCCGGCGCCTATTACCATGTGAGCTGGATGATCTTTTACTCAGAAGTTTTTGGGGATGATATTTGGCAAGAAGTGTGGGCTTTAATTGAAGAAGATAATTTTTTAAGTATTGATGATGCCCTACGTCAAGTACTGCCCGGACGAGGAACTGATTTTCCAATCACTTTTGTGCAAAACCACCTGTGGCATTTTGCGTCGGGATCAAGAATTGGGCTAGATGATTATGGATTTGCTGAAAAAAGTGAATATCCATTTTCTAATGTGGACACGATGTTTAATACTGTTCCCCTTCAGAAAAAAGAGGTGAATACCATTCGGCCATTAGCAGCTCGCTACTTTGAGGTTTATCCAAGCTCTGGAGATAATGGTATGATTGATATTGCAGTCGACTTTGATAGCAGCCAGGTTGGGTTGGGGCTTCTTTTTTATATGAAAGATGGCGAGATGAAAGAACGGGTTGCCACCGGGGAAGGGAAAAGCCAATTGTACGTACCTACCGATATTGCCTGGGAGAATATTGACCGGCTGGGCGTTGTGATAGCAAACTATAGCGGCGAAACTTCAACACGTAGTCTGGCTTTGGCGATGGGGAAAAACGGCAATGCAATAACTGTTCGTGATCCTGAGTATGCAGACCTTCCAAAGTCATTTAGGGTGTATCAGAATTACCCCAATCCCTTTAACCCAACAACAAATATTGATTTTGAATTACCACGCTCAGCCTTTGTTGAACTCGACGTTTATGACATTACAGGACGGAAGGTTCAGGAGTTAACGAGTCGGTTTTATCAGCTTGGTTCATATTCAATTCCCTTCAATGCACAAGGGCTAAGCTCAGGAATATACTTTTACAGGTTTCAAATTGATGATGCCATCTTCACAAAAAAAATGACGCTGGTTAAATAAGTGTTTATGTATTTACGTGGACGAGATCAGGTTAAAAATACCTCAACACATAAACACCTAAACACTTGAGCTCGTTACGCTCACTTGGCAGGTGAGATTTTCCCAATAACTTCACCAAAACCAACTCGGAAGTTGTCTCCTTGAGCAAAGCCGGTCATCGTAACTTCATCTCCATCTTCAAGGAAAGTTCTTGTTTCGCCTGAAGGCAATGTAATAGGCTTGGTTCCTTTCCAGGCTAATTCCAGCATGCTTCCATAGCTGTCTTCGGTAGGGCCGCTGATGGTGCCCGAGGCATAGAGGCCGCCCGGTCGTACATTACACCCTGCAGCGGTTTGATGGGCAAGCTGTTGAGCTATGGTCCAGTAGAGATGGCGGAAGTTGGAGGAGCAGAGTTTGTAAGGTTCAGAAAGCTTTTCGGTTTTAAGGAAGACCTCAAGTTCAATATCAAAAGTCGTACGTTGTTTTTGATTGAGGTATTCTAAAGGGGTTGGATCTTGTGGGGTTGATGGAAACCGAAAAGGTTCGAGTGCATCTAAAGTAACGATCCATGGAGAAATAGAAGTAGCCCAGCTTTTGGCTAAAAAAGGGCCAAGTGGTTGGTACTCCCATTTCTGGATATCGCGGGCGCTCCAGTCGTTTACGAGAACCATTCCGAAGATATGATCTTCAGCTTCGTCAACGGAAATTGATTCTCCAAGCTTATTGCCCGGGCCGGTTAAGAACCCAACCTCTAACTCAAAATCCAGATTCTTTGAAGGTTCGAAAGCAGGCTGGACTGCATCTTTTTTTAGAATCTGTCCTTTTGGGCGGTGGACTTCAGTGCCACTCAATACAATAGAACTGGTCCTTCCATGATAGCCAATCGGAAGGTGTTTCCAGTTCGGAAGCAGGGCATTTTCAGGATCTCGAAACATAGATCCAACATTTTTGGCATGTTGCTCGGAAGAGTAGAAATCGGTGTAATCTTCAATTTGTACCGGCATTACCATCTCGATGTCTTCTCTTAGTTTGAAAACCAGATCTCGAAGTCCTGCATCATCGCGCAGTTTGGGATTATCATTGGATAATAGGGATTGGAGTGTTTTTCGTGCTTCTTGCCAGACAGGTTTGCCCAGGCTCATAAAATAATTAAGTGTTGAGTCCTGAAAAACAAGCTGGTTGTTTAGAAGAGGTCCGTCAAAAAGCTCATGTTCATCCAGCACGTAAAGATCTATGATGTACTCACCAATTGCTGAGCAAAGGTGTATATCACCGTGTTCTGTCCGGTAGGCTCCATAGGGGAGGTTTTGTATGGGGAAATTGGAATCAGGGTGAACATCAATAAAAGAAGTAAGCATCATTATGTGGGTTCAGGCCGGTTAGATATTGATGGATGATAAGCATCCTCATCAAACAGTGAAATCGTTAAAGAGCAAAGATTTACAAAAATCTGCTGATAATTGCTTATTTGCCCGTTTTAGCATTTCTTCTTGGTTAGTTGGTATTAATATTATTAGGTGTTGGTATGACGAAAACGGAGGTACTGAAAAGTTTAGCTGAAGAGCTTGATTTAACCCAGGCAGAGGCAGAAGAACTCTATGATTCTTTTGTGGATAGCCTGACTCTTCTTCTGGCAAATGGCAAGGGTTTTACCCTGCCGGGATTGGGTAGTTTTAAACCTGAAATTCGTGAGGAACATAAATCTTATAACCCTCATTACGAACAAATGATGCGCATTCCTAAGAAACAGGTTGTGCATTATACCCAGAGCACCACGCTTCGTGACCAAATAAATGAGGGTGAAAATGAGTAATAAAGTCACCTATGCCGAGATTATAGAAGCCTTATCGCGGGAAACCGATTTCAGCAAGCAAAAAAGTGAAGCCTTTTCTAAAGCCTTAATCGGTTTGGTTAAAAAAGCGCTGGAGGATACAGGGAAAGCATCCATCACTAACTTTGGAAGCTTTAAGGTAAAAAGAGTAGCCGAACGGCAGGGTCAAAATCCCCAAACGGGAGAGCCTATAACGATACCGGCGCACAATCGGGTATCATTCACTCCATACAAGGCATTAAAAGAAAAGGTGAATGCGAAATATGCTCACCTCGAAACGGAGCTTTTGGGTGAAAAAGAAGAGAAGGAGGAGAAGCAGGAACCGGAAATCGTAAGCAATGAACCTGAGCAAAAAGAGGAACAGCCTGAGGAAAAGGTAGCAGAAACGATTTTCCAATTTGATGAAGCAGCTTCTGATAAAGAGGATGAAAAAGAGACCGATAATGACATAAAAGATAATCCTTTTGCCTTTGATGAGCCTGAAGAGGAGCCGGATTCGCCAGATGACCCTGAGCCAGAGGAAAAGATTGAATTTGAAGAGGAGACAGAGGAACCCGTTGTTGAGGAAGAAAAAGGTAGCAACATGGTTTTAATCATGGCTATTGCTGCAATTTTTGCAATTGCGATGGTTTCAATCTGGTGGTTCTTTTTACGGACAGAGCCTGCTACTTACACTCCACAGCAAGCCGCGGTTGAGCAGCCCGTGAACCCTCAACCCGCTACTAACAACGAAAGCAATAATCTGGAGAAGGTAGAATCGGGAGCTGAACAGGGAGCTGCGGTTAATCCAGAAAGCACCATGGAGACTGAAATGGTTGAGACAGGTCAGGAATCTATACAGCCGGTTTCACAGCCTGAAACGGAGTCCATGTCTAATATTTATGAGGTCAACCAAAACGAATGGTTCTGGGTGATTGCGGAGAAGGTTTATGGCATGTCGAGGTTCTGGCCACTTATCTATCAGGAGAATTTTTCTTTAGAAACACATCCCGACTCATTGGCCAATAGAGTGAAGTTAAGAGTTCCGGAACTTGAAGGGACAGCTGAAAACCCAACCCCAAGTGATTATCAGCGACTTGCTGAAGCAACTGCACTTGTTGCAGAAGCTTATGAAAAATTTGGGCGGACAGATAAAGCTGAAGAGTATGCGCGGTTTGCTAAAAAGTGGGAGCGGTTGGGGACAGAGTAGTTTTAAAACTAGATTGTTATTAAATCGAGGAGAATGGAGTCGGCTATTTTAAGCCCTTCAGTAGTTAGCTGAATACGCTGACCAAGTTCTGCCTTTCCATTTTTCTGAAGCTTTTCCAGATAAGACTTCTGCTGGTTGCTTAGGCTAAACTGATAGTTTGTTTTCAGCGAATCCACATCAAGCCCCTTTTTGGTTCTAAGGCCAAGCATAAGACGCTCTTCCGCAAGGTCAGAAAGGTTAAGTGTTTCAAGTTCATGGGGGTTTCTCCAGCCTTCATTCAGGTAGTTTTTTAGATTGCCCTCATTACTCCACCGTTGAGCTGTTCTTTTATCCTCATTCCACCAAAATGAATGAGCTCCGGGACCCAAACCCAGATAATTTTCATGGCGCCAGTAATTGGAATTATGAACAGCCTCACTGCCCGGCCGCGCATAATTGCTAACCTCATACTGATAAATACCGGCCTCACCAAGCTTATCGACCACTAAATCAAAATGATCTGAAACGGTATCATCCTTTGGAGGGATGAGGCGGCCAAGTTTAACCTGTTTACCCAGTCGGGTTTGAGGCTCAATGGTCAAGGAATAAGCCGAAACATGAGGAGGGTTAAATTGAAGAATGGTTTCAATGTCCTGTTGTAAGATATCGAGTGATTGCCCCGGGTTTCCATAGATTAAATCAACCGTAAAAACCTTGAAAGCAGAATCTCTTAACATCTCAAGGCATTGCAGCGCTTCTTCTGATGTATGGGCTCGATTCATAAACTTCAGGAGATCGGGATTGAACGACTGAACGCCCATGCTTGCACGGTTAATGCCAGCGGACTTCAGCCCAGCCAAATAATCTCTGCTTACATCATCCGGATTGATTTCGAGGGTGATTTCTTCCAGCCCTACATTGAAAACAGAATGGATAGCTTCAAGAATAGATTCCACTTGTTGCGGGCTGAGAAGAGAAGGAGTTCCGCCACCAAAATAGATGGTGCGAACGGGTTCATGTGTAAATCGGGTATCTTTTTTGGCCTGAATTTCTTTAATCAGCTCATCCACAAAGTCCTGTTTCTGCTGATGCCGGGTCACGAAATAGAAATCGCAGTACGAGCAGGCTTGTTTACAGAAAGGAATGTGGATATAGATGCCGCTCATGGGGAATTTTGAATTATAAATTATGGATTTTGAACTAAATTCATTCAAAATCCATGATTCAGCATTGCCAATTACTTCGAGTAGAAAGGATTGTCGTCGTAAGTATCTTTTTGTTGATACGCTCGGGAATATTTGATGTAGTTAGTGGCGTATTTAGGAATGGAAGCTATTTCTTCTTCAGTAAGCTTTCTGGTTTTTTTGGCCGGAGAACCCATATACATAAAGCCACTTTCGAGGGTTTTTCCGGGAGGCACCAGTGACCCGGCTGCGATAATGACATCCGATTCAATGACCGCTTCATCTAAAATAGTCGCATTGATTCCAACAAGTACACGATCTTTGATGGTGCAACCATGCACAACGGCTCCGTGTCCAACCGTCACCTTCTCACCGATTATAGTAGGCCCGGTTTGGTTCATAACGTGAATACACACATTGTCCTGAATATTACTTTGGTCACCAATTTGAATGTAATTCACATCCCCGCGAATAGTTGTATTAAACCAAACGCTGCATTCTTTGCCAAGGGTTACATCACCAATTATATCTGCACTTGGAGCCACAAAAGCAGTCTCATCAAATTGAGGGGAGCGTTTCAGGAATTCGTAAATCATAAAGCCTTTAAATAATGTTGAGTTCTAATGCTCCCAAAAATAGACAATTTATTGGCAAAGGTCTTACTCGCTAAAACAATCCTTCGCTCTTCAGGCTTACGAACTTATAACCCGCTATAATCACATGATCATCAACCGGAATAGAAAGTAACTTACCGCATTCAGAAAGTCGTTTGGTGAGTTGTATATCTGCGGTTGAGGCTTTGTCGTTACCGGAAGGGTGGTTGTGGATGAGGATGATGGAGTTGGCCTCGTTGAGGACGGCCTGCCGCATGACTTCCGCCGGATCAACAATAGTTGCTGTTTTGCCACCGCTGCTTATGCGCTGAAAGCCTGTAAGTATCTTGGCGTTATTCAAAAAGGCGACGAGAAAGGTTTCTTTATTTAGGTGCCGGAGCTTCGGGGCAAAATAGGCATTTACATCTTCCGGCGAAGTAATCTGAATTTCTTCGCCCAGGTTTGCGACCTGAATTCGTCGGGCTAATTCGAATGCAGCCTCTAACGTGATGGCCTTCACCTTAGCAATACCGGGAATCACTTTTAGGGCTTGCCAGTCTCTCCGAACGAGATTATGTAATCCATCAAACTGAGTCAGTAATGCTTTTGCTGTTTCAATAACATTTAGCTTTTTGGTGCCGGTGCGGATCAGGATGGCGAGTAGTTCGGAGTCGGAAAGGGAATCGGCGCCGTAGCGCATGAGCTTCTCACGGGGTTGTTCATCCGGCTGCATGTCTTTAACCGTCCGGCTGTGGAAGTGTTCGATGGAAAAGGATTCTTCATGTGTCATGGTGCTCTGCTTGTTTTTCTTTAGTCAGAGCGGTTTAAAAAGAATTCCTTACAGATTTTTTTGAGAAAGGTTGATTTCAGAAGCTGTCATCTCGCGGCGAATGCCCGAGATCTGGATGTTTGATTAAGGAAAACTATTATGGCCGTTGGAGATATCCAGATTCCTGCCTTCGCAGGAATGACAACTTATTCTATAAAAATCCCCAACAGTTAAAAGAGCAATATGCCAATTACCTCAACATTCTTTGTTCAATGTTGAGTGTTCAGCGTTCACCCACTTCCGCCCATAAGGGGTTCGTTGAAGGCACGGATGCTGGAGTTGGGCAGTCCTTCCGGATAGGAATCTTTCACCATTTGAAGGGCTTCGATTACCATTTCCAGATGCATCTCTTTAGAGTTTTGGTAAAAGGACTGTGCTGCACCTGATAGCTTAGGTTTGCCGTGAAGTGGTTTATCACTCACGCAAAGAAGAGTAGCATGAGGAATACGATATCGGAACCCATTAGTAGCCACTGTCGAAGATTCCATATCAATTGCGACGCTTCGGCTCATGTGAATTTCCTCTACCGACTTCGCTTTAGAAAACTCCCAGTTTCGGTTGGCGGTAGTATATACGGTTCCAATTCGGTGCTCCATCTCATGCTGATCGAGCACTTCTTTTAGATATCGGTTGAGCACGTAGTTTGGGGAAATGGGAATGCCGATTGGGAACAAGTCGTCCAGCACTTTATCAGCGCGGTAGTACCCGTTGGCTAGAACAAAGTCACCTATCCCCTGGTGGTTTCGAAGTCCGCCACAGTGACCAACCATAACCATGGCATCCGGTCGGAGTACTCCAACATGATCGGTAATGGTTTTTGCATTGGAAGGTCCAACTCCGATGTTAATGAGAGTAAGTCCGGAGTTGTTGTCCATTTTGTGATGATAAGCTGGCATCTGAACACCGGCTCGGGCTGGCTTTACGCAATCCGGAAATTTGTCCAGAAATACTTCCACGTGCATGTCATAGTTAGTGAAAAGAATATATCGCTGGAAATCTTCAGGCTTGGTTCCGGTGTAATGTTCAAGTCGGTCGAGCGAAATGTCAATGCGTTCAGCCCGAAATAGAAAGAGTTTTTTTTGGGTGATGTCCCAGTCATTTTCATCCAGGTTATCAAATAAATCTGGATTGTTTAATGGGAGTACATCGCGGGAAGGCTTTACAAAAACCGTGGCTCCGTTTGTCACCAGTCGCTCAATTTCACGCTTTAAATACCAGCGGTAAGCTTTGGGTTGAGCAAGTTCGCCGTCAATAATAGGGTTGTGTTGACTCCAGGTACGTTCAACAATCATCTTGGGGTATTGGCCAGAATCGTAAATTTCCTCCATCAAATCGCACGCTTTATCGATAGCTTTTTTAAGTTCTGCCTCCGTGGAAAACTGATCTTTAACCAATTTGAGCGTGTCTGACATATGAGTAGCAGTGATTTTTCATTTACAATTGAACCGTGGGTTACCACAGATGAAGAGGTCAAATATACGACGAATATATTCAAACTTTTAAGTCGGGATATGAAGATTAAGTCGGAAGATCACAAAGCTACTTTCTCCATTATAGAAGCTCCTGACTGGATAAATGTAATTCCGTTAACCGAAGAAAATGAAATTGTACTGGTAGAGCAGTATCGCTATGGAATTGAGGAGCCTACCTTAGAGCTTCCCGGAGGGATGATTGATCTGGGTGAAAGCCCGCTTGAAACCTGTAAACGGGAGCTGCTTGAAGAAACCGGTTATGCCGGCGATGAATTTGTTGACTTGGGCAGGGTGAGTTCTAATCCGGCAATGCTCACCAATTATACCTACACCTATGTAATCAAAAACTGCAAAAAAGTTCAGGAGCAAAAACTGGACGGAAACGAGCGTATTAATGTACACCTGATGCCACTCGATGATTTCCTTGAGATGGTGAATCGGGGAGAAGTGCATCACTCGCTGGTGGTAGCGGCGGTGGCTAAGTTTTTACTGTGGCGGGGATGATGGAGATATTTAAAAAAGTTGTTATGCGGCTTAATAAATCGTCAAACCATTACGAGGTAGAATTAGAAATACTAAGCTTGTTCAGTGGTCGGACGAGTCCGGAACTTCATCCGACGACTCCCAGTTCGTCTGAAGAATGGTGTAGGGTACAATCTCTTTGTCAACTTTTCTTGCTACTTCCAATCGTCAGACCACTTCGATGTAGGGTCTAACTTTCAAGCTAGGTTTAGTGGTCGGACGAATTCTTGGGCTTTTTCTATCATGGCATTCGAAAAACCGATTCGTATATTTTCTTTATCTCAGCGTCTGCAATTTTTGTCGGGAGCTGGCTGGGCAGCCTTAAGTAAATAACGACTACCAACGCACTTCATCCGACGACTTACGCTCGTCTGATGAATGGTTATGGGCAGATAGTTTTTTAATAAAGCTCTGAGATTCTCTTCAATTGTCAGGCCAATTCGAGGAAGGTGTAGTTTAACTCAGATTTAAAATAATGAAAGAGGAAAAAACTCTTCAGTTCCTAAATCTGTCAATAAGCATTGAACGAATTCGTCCTTAAATCCAGTTATTCCATCCCAACGCAAAACCCAAAGATTTATAGACTCATGATTGAACAAGGATCAAAAGCAGACTTCAACTTCACCATAAAAGCGGTACAAAATGGGGAAGAAAAAGAACTTAATTTCGCTGACCTGCTGGATCAACCCACAATTGTATCAGTGTATATGAAGAACAACACTGGTGGCTGCGATCGCCAAACAAAAGATCTTGCTGATGAGGCAGAATGGTTCAAGGAACATGGATATAATTTAGTGGCTATTAGTAAGGACACCTGTGGTTCTCATAAACGATATGCAGAAAAACAGGGAATTGATTTTACGTTAGTTTCAGACCCTGACTATAAATTTGCCCAGGCTACCGATTCAGTCGTAGAAAAAAAGATGTATGGCAGAGAGTATGAAGCTCCATCGCGTTCGGCCTTTGTTATTGATACAGATGGTACTATTTTGGGCACTGTCGAAAAAGTGAATACCAAAGACCACGCTGCTGAAATGAAAGAGTTGGTCAAAAGTTTGAAATAATTTAGTATTACTGCATGAAAAGTCTTGTAATTGTAGAGTCACCTACGAAAACTAAAACGATTAAGAAGTACTTACCTGATGGGTACGTTGTAGACTCTTCAATGGGTCATATCCGTGATCTTCCTTCATCAGCTAAAGAAATTCCTGCTAAGTATAAAAAGGAAAGCTGGTCGAATTTGGGAATCAACGTGGATGACCGTTTTGATCCTCTGTATGTGATTCCATCTTCCAAAAAGAAAGTGGTTACAAGACTTAAAAAGCTACTCAAAGACGCTGACGAACTTATTCTGGCGACGGATGAGGATCGGGAAGGGGAAGCTATTTCTTGGCACCTGCTGGAGATCCTGAAGCCAAAAATTCCGGTTAAGAGGATGGTTTTTCGTGAGATTACTAAAGAAGCGGTTTTAAATGCATTAGAGAATACGCGTGATATTGACATGAACTTGGTTCATGCTCAGGAAACGCGACGGATTCTGGATCGGCTGGCCGGCTATACCGTTTCACCTTTATTATGGAAGAAGATTTCTCCTGGCCTTTCAGCCGGTCGGGTTCAGTCGGTAGCGGTAGAGTTTTTGGTGCAACGTGAGCGTGAACGGATGAAGTTCAAAAGCGCGACCTACTATGATTTGAAAGCCCAACTTCATAAAGAAGGTGACAAAGATAAGTTTGATGCCGACCTGACGCACCTCAACGAAAAGAGATTAGCCAGCGGTAAAGATTTTGATGAAAATACCGGCAAGCTGAAGAAACCTGATAATGTGGTTTTGCTGGATGAAGATAAAGCCAGTAGCCTGGTTGATGACCTGAAAGAAGCGTCATGGTCTGTCATTAATGTGGATGTGAAAACACAGAAGAGAAATCCATCTCCTCCTTTTATTACATCCACCTTGCAGCAGGAAGCGAACCGTAAGTTTGGCTTCTCTGCCCGTGATACAATGAGTGTTGCTCAGAAATTATATGAGAAAGGATTTATCACCTACATGCGTACGGATTCTACCCGACTTTCCGGTCAGGCTATCAGCGCAGCTCGCGATGCTGTTACGGAAGAGTATGGTGATGAGTATCTATTTGAACGTGTTCGTAATTATAACAAGAAAGGGAAATCAGCTCAGGAAGCTCACGAAGCTATTCGCCCTTCGGGTTCACGGTTTGTAAAGCCGGAGAAGGCAGGTTTACGTGATAGAGAATTTAAACTCTATGATTTAATCTGGAAGAGAACTATTTCAACCCAAATGGCTCAGGCCGAGCTTGAGTTTACGAACGTTACGATTCGTGCAACCAATAATGGTACGGATGCAGACTTTCGCGCAAACGGCAAAAAGATTTTATTCCCCGGCTTCTTCCGGGCTTATGTAGAAGGAAGCGATGATCCGGAAGCAGCGCTCGAAAACCAAGAGATTTACCTTCCTCCAATGGCTGAAGGTGATACCACAGCATTGGATGATCTGGACTTTGTGAGCCATGAAACCAAACCACCGGCCCGATTTACGGAAGCGACCTTGGTTAAGGAACTAGAGAAGCGAGGAGTGGGGCGACCTAGTACCTATGCCTCTATTATCAGTACGATACAGAATCGTGGATATGCGAAGAGTGATGGGAAAACATTGATACCTTCCTTCACTGCTTTTGCGGTTTCTTCCTTGCTGGAAAAACATTTTCCAAATCTTGTAGACAGTGATTTCACTTCTCAGCTTGAAGATAAATTGGATGCTGTTGCAAGTGGAACTCAGGATCCGGTGAAATATCTGGAAGATTATTATAACGGTGAAAATGGTTTGAAAGCCAAAGTAGATACACAAGAAGATAAGATTGATCCTCAGGAAGCAAAACTGCTCGATCTTCCGCTTGAAGGTATGGAAGGAATTAAGGTGGCTGTAGGCCGCTTTGGACCTTATGCCCGCATGGAAAAAGACGGGGAAGAAGTAACGACTTCTTTACCAAATGACATGGATCCCAGCGATATATCTTCAGAAAAACTCGAAGAACTTATCAAGATTTCCGAAGAGCAAGATAAGCCGATTGGGGAAGATCCTGATTCCGGTGAACCTATATTCTTGCTATCAGGACGATATGGTCCATATGTGCAGAGAGGTGAAGTTACCGAAGAGAATAAAAAGCCGAAACGCGTTTCCTTGTTAAAGGGAATGGAGCCAAAAGATGTAGATATTGATCTGGCGTTGAAGTTATTAGAACTTCCCCGTCCTTTAGGAGATCACCCCGAAGACGGCAAAGTTATTAAGGCTGGAGTAGGACGCTATGGTCCTTTTGTGGTTCATGATGGTAAGTTCAAATCTATTCCGAAATCTGACAGTGTGTTGGACATTGAATTAGATCGGGCGGTAGAATTGCTGGCTCAGAAATCTAAATCCAAGCGTGGAAGCAATACCATCAAAGAACTTGGAGATCACCCGGAAACAGAAAAGCCGATTAAGGTGATGACGGGACGTTATGGTCCATATATTAAGCACGGCAAGAAGAATATCAGCCTGCCTGACGGGGAAGCTCCCGAAGACTTTACGATGGATAAAGCAGTTGCCTTGATTAAAGAAAAAGGGAAATAGTGTAGAAACACAGAACATTCAATACCAAATGTTCTATTGGCTTTGGAAAAAGTTTTGTAGATTTATTATCGTGCTTTCAAAAGAAAGAGACTGGGTTCAAATATCATGCAAAAAAGGAGTGATTTTTACTTCAGATATCCACCGAACATTGGGGAGTTAGATCTTGCCACTATGGTGAATATGTTTCGCACCCGAGGGGAACCTCGCAAGGCTAGCCCCGGTCAACATTTTGGGTGTGCTTTGAGTGGCCACCTGCTTCGCGAAGCTAAATCTTGGTTTGGCGTTTATTATTCCCAAAAAACATGGGATAACCTACTAACAAAAGGCAGTGAAGGATTTCCCCTAACTGATGTTGAACTGAATGTACTTGGTTTGGTGTATATCAGTGAAGACGAGCCACCTCATCGGGAATATGTAGAGAAGAACTCTGGTGTCACAGAAAAACTTGCTTACCTGATTGTTAATGACCTCCGGCAATTTGGCTTTTTAAATGAGGATGACAGTGGCTTTTTACGGATTCCGCCCCGTGGTGAAAAAGCACTGCACGGAATTACCCGGCGCATCTACGAAAAACGGTTTATGCCCGAAATGCTCAAAACATTTACACCCTCCGATGACCCTCAAATTGAACAGGCTCAAAAAGAAGACAAAGAGCAGACCAGTTTGTTTTAAGACAGAGCAAGAATTCTTGTTCAAAGCCCATCTCATAAATCAATTACCTCATGTCGTTTACCTTTCAAGAAAAGCAGTTTAATATTGTTCGATATCCTGAGACCTCAAATAAATCACTTCGGGCATGGAATGCCGGCGATGAATATGTACTAAGCAGGTTGGAGGAGATGGGTTATGCCGGGAAATCCATAGTTATTATCAACGACCGGTTCGGGTTTTTGAGCACTATTCTACATGAGGCTAATCCATATGTGGTAGTTGAATGGAAAAGTCAGGAAAGGGCAATTCAGCAAAACCTGAAAGCTCATGATTTTGAATGTGTGGAGGATCGGAGTTTGTCGCCACTTCAGGAGCTTCCGGAAGCCGTGGATATTGCCACTATTCAAATTCCCAAAACACTGGATTTATTCAAACTATATCTGCAGCAGGCCAGCAAATCACTAAAAGAAGATGGGGTGGTGCTATGTTCCTTTATGACCAAGTATTTTTCTCCACAAATGCTGTCTATTGCCGAAGAGTATTTTGAGGAAGTGGACCAAAGCCTGGCCAGGAAGAAGTCACGTATTCTAACTTTAAAAGGAAAGAAAAAGAGAGAAGAAGAATCCTTTGTGGAAGAGATTCCTTTTAGCTTTAGTGAAGGAAATGAGGAAAACCTAAAGCAATATCCCGGCGTTTTTTCAAGTGGCAGCATTGATTATGCCACACAGTTTTTGATTGAACATTTAAGCCTCTCCGGTGAGGACCAAAAAGTACTGGACCTTGCATCAGGAAATGGAGTGATTGCCCGGGCTGCTCAAATTCAGAAACCTGAGGCCGAAATTCATTTAGTAGATGATTCCAGGCTTGCCATCGAGTCTTCAAAGCTGAATCTAAATCCCGAAAATGTGCACTTTCACTGGGATGACACCCTTGACGGTTTAGAAAAAGATAGTTTTGATTTGGTGCTTTCAAATCCCCCGTTTCATTTTGGTCATGAGACGAATATTGAGGTTTCAATCCAGTTATTTAAACAGGTTTCGGAAATACTAAAACCGGGCGGGAAATTTATCTGTGTCGCCAATCAACACCTGAATTATAAAACACATTTGAACGAGATTTTTGATAAAGGGGAAGTGTTGGCCAATAACAAAAAGTATATTCTTTATAAGGTGACCGCCTGAGATTTTGGGTCAACTCCCGCCAAACAATTACAGATGCTGGGTTAAAGAAAATGTACGAATCAGTTTTCATTGCTATGAATGAAAGAAATAAAACCAAGAATTCGTCCGACCACTAAACCGATTTGAAAAGTTAAACCCACTTCGGAGTGGTCTGACGATTGGAAGGCACAGGAAAAACTGATAAAGAGATTGCTCCCTATACCATTCATCAGACGAGCTGGAAGTCGTCGGATGAAGCTCTTGTCGTCATTTATGGTACATGTTCATAGGGGTTGAATTCTGTTTGTAAAGAATCTTCAACACCACTTTACACTCTCGTCCGATTCATTATATTCCTGAAGCACATCAACTAACACGGGAATTTATGAAACGTTTATTCGGAATCACTCTCAGTATTCTTCTCACAACAATTATAACGGTCGATGTTTTTGCTCAAGGCACTCAGCTTTTACGTGAGCCGACCATCTCAGAAACGAGCATTGTATTTGTTCATGCCAATGATCTGTGGACGGTGGATAAAAACGGCGGAGATGCGGTTCGCCTGACCAGTAATATCGGCGGTGAATCGAATCCGCACTTTTCGCCGGACGGAAGCATGATCGCCTTTACCGGACAGTATGATGGAAACTCCGACGTTTTTGTAATTCCCGCAGAAGGAGGATCCCCAAAAAGGCTAACCTGGCATGCTGTTGATGATGTAGTAACCGGCTGGACACCAGAAGGGGAAGTCCTATTTCGATCCACGAGAACATCACATCCAACCCAGCTTAACCGAATCTGGAAAGTGAGCACCGAAGGTGGAATGCCGGAAGTATTGGCAATCCCAAGAGCCGCAACGGGTGAAATGTCACCGGATGGAAAATACCTGGCCTATAACCCCATTACGTTTTGGGATCCTGAATGGAGAAATTACCGGGGCGGTCAGGCTCAGCCCATTTGGATTGTTGATCTTGAATCTTTTGAACTGGTGCAAACTCCACGAACTGATAATGAACGACATACCGATCCGGTCTGGCACGATGGCTCTGTGTTCTATTTATCAGAAAGAGATTTTGCTAATAATGTTTGGTCCTATAATCCTGAGACGGAAGAAGAAAAACAGTGGACGTTCCACTCTGATTTTGATGCCAAAAATATTGATGCCGGTTTTGGGATGATTGTATATGAGCAGGGCGGTTACTTGCATCTGTTGAATCCGGAGAACGGGGAAACCGAACAGCTTGAAATACATGTTGCCGGCGATATGAATTGGGGCCGTCCGCGCTGGGAGGAACCAAGTGCATTTAGCTTGAGTAATGCAGCAATTTCACCAACAGGGAAACGGGCGGTTTTTCAGTTTCGGGGTGAAATCATCACAGTTCCTAAAGAAAATGGGACATGGAGAAATTTGAGTAACTCATCTTCAAGTGCAGAGCGATATCCGATATGGTCGCCTGATGGAAGTCAGGTTGCCTGGTTTTCAGATCAAAGCGGAGAGTATACGCTGATGATTGGAGATCAGTATGGATTGGATGAGCCGAAGTCTATTTCACTTCCCAACCCAACATACTACTTTCGGCCTGATTGGTCGCCTGATGGCAAATACATCGCCTACACGGATACGGATTATAATCTTTGGTATGTAAATATAGAATCCGGAAAAGCTACAAAAGTAGATACCGATGGCTATGCGCATCCGAACCGGACGCTGAATCCCATTTGGTCGCCAGATAGCAAGTGGATTGCCTATGTTAAATTATTAGACAATCAGTTTAAAGCAGTTAAAGTGCATAATGTAGAAACCGGAAAAACGCATCAGTTGACGGATGGAATGTCGGATGCAATTACCCCGGTTTGGAGTGAGGATGGGAAGTATCTCTACTTCCTGGCCAGTACCGATTATGGCTTGAATACAGGCTGGCTGGATATGAGCTCCTATAACATGCCGGTTACTCGGGCTTTATATATGATTGTCCTTTCTGATGATGAGCCTTCACCACTGCTTCCAAAAAGTGATGACGAAGAAACTTCAGAAGAAGAAAAATCAGAGGAAGAGGCTGAAGTAGAAGTAACTATTGACCTGGATGGCATCGCTGAAAGAACGCTGGCGGTTGATATTCCTCAACGAAATTATTCTGGTTTAGTACCGGGACCTGGTGGCGATGTGTTTTATGCTGAGTCAGTGGAAAACGAAGGAACGCGCCTTCATAAATATGATCTGGATGCTCGGAAAGGAAGTTTATTCTTGAGCAATTTCAGTGAAGGCGTTGTTTCTCAGGATCGCAAAAATATGTTGTACCGAAGTGGGGGAACCTGGGGAATTGTAGGTACGGAAACCGGAGAGAAAAAATCCGGTGACGGAGCCTTGAATATCTCAGGTATTCAAATCAAAGTAGATCCTCAAGAAGAGTTTGTGCAGATATTCCGGGATGGATGGCGATTTATGAGAGATTTCCTATACGTTGATAACATGCATGGCGCTCCCTGGAATGAAGTATATGAGTGGTATGCTCCGTGGGTTAAACACGCGAAGCACCGATCTGACCTGAACTATGTGCTGGATATTATGAGCGGCGAAGTTGCAGTGGGACATTCTTATGTGAGAGGTGGCGACTTTCCCGATCTGGAAGAAGTTCAGGCCGGATTATTAGGTGCTGATGTTTCTCTTCAGAATGGAGCATATCGCATTGATAAAATTTATACCGGTGAAAGTTGGAATCCTGATTTACGAGCTCCACTTTCCGGTCCCGGAATCGATGTAAATGTTGGGGATTACATTCTTGCCGTTAACGGAAAAGAGATTTCTGCGGAAGAAAACTTCTTTAAACCATTTGAAGGAACGGTAAACAGGCAGGTTCAGCTGTTAGTAAATGACCGCCCAAGAGCTGAAGGTGCCCGATTGGTAACTGTAGTTCCAATTTCCAATGAATATGGCCTCAGAACCCGAGATTGGGTTGAAGGAAATCGCCGTAAGGTTGATGAAATGTCGGATGGAAAGCTGGCTTATGTCTGGGTGCCAAATACCGGAAACGGGGGGTATGAATATTTCAATCGCTATTACTTTGCTCAGCAAGATAAAATGGGCGCCATTATTGATGAGAGAAATAACGGAGGCGGTTCGGCCGCTGATTATATGGTTGATATCATGGCTCGTGATTTACACGGCTTCTTCAACAGCAAAGCCGGAGATCGTAAGTCATTTACGACTCCCGGCGCTGGAATCTGGGGCCCCAAAGTTATGGTTATTAATGAACGGGCAGGATCTGGTGGAGACTTGCTTCCATTCTTATTTCGTAAGATGGAAATCGGTCCGTTAGTGGGAGCTCAAACCTGGGGTGGTTTAGTAGGTACCTGGGATACACCTCCTTTTGTAGATGGCGGACGTTTTGTAGCGCCCCGCGGTGGATTCTATAATATGGACGGTGAGTGGGATGTAGAGGGAATAGGAATTGCTCCTGATATCGAAGTGATGCAGCTTCCCAAAGAAGTCATAAATGGTCACGACCCTCAGCTCGATGCAGCTATTAAGGAAGCGATCAGGTTGTTGCAGAATTATGAAGACCCAATCATTAAAACACCCGCCGACCCTGTTCGATGGAAGCGACCTGATCGAGATTCAAATGATAATTAGATAATTAAAGAGTTGCGCCCCGTAGAACGGACAGCCTGTCCGTTCTACGGGTTACTCAAAAACCTAGCTCCGATGCTTTGAGTTGGAGCTTTTTTTATAACATAATCAGATAAGTCAGCTTGATGATGGCGGCTTCGCTGTTTAGGATAAGATCTTTGCGGGGATCAAAAAGCATTTCATTATTACCTGTGAGGTGGTAAGAAGTATTGTAAACTAAGAAGAGATCGCTGCCGGGGGTATGAATCCAGTTCACTCTGATGTTTGCCTGAATGTCACGAGAGAAATTATCATACTGGATCAGGGCTTTGGCGAACAGGTCGCGGTTTACAGCAATTGAGAAATCCGAAGAAACTGTAGTGGCTTCAAACTCTCCATTTGGAATGTTTAAGTCTATGATAGAGTGATCGATTCTTGCATCAATACCTAAGTGATTGGAAACGCGAAAACCAATCCTTGCTTCTAAATCCGTTCGATTCCCATCATAAAAACTACCAACACTCATTCCAGCTGAGGCATAAAGGCGCTTACTGTCATCAGTTTCTCCCCCAATGCTATAACGGTAAAAGGTATAGTCGCCTGCCGGGATGATTGCATCAGGACGAATATCAAAAGGAGAAAAAAGGCGCTCGAACTGCTGGCTGGCTTCCAATTCCACAGACTGATTATTAACGAACTCGAGTCGGGCTGACCCTCCCAATTCAGAAGATTGCTTAACTCTATCCTGACCTTCTATGTAATCATAACCTGCGCCAAAATTGAAACGAGCTAATGTTGGAAGACCAGCATATTCGACTTCAGGATTGTAGCCAGCACTACCGGAATACTGTTTGATATCATTACGCCTTACAAATCCCAGTGCCGGATTGTAATTTCGCCCAACGTGAGTGTAAGCAAAACCGGCTGAGTAGGTGTCATTATCTAATTGAAGGCTTGCGTGTCCTGCATGATCGCTTAGGCTTTCGTTGTCATCCCAAACATTAGTAGCCCAAGTTCTGAATTCACTTGAACTCCAAAAGCGGTAGTTTCCATCGAGCCCAACAGCGCGGTTAAAACCTCCGCCTATTTCTTCTACATTCGTTACAATAGAGCCGACGGTTGCACGGGGGAGGACTTCAGCTTGCAGGCGGGCTACCGTATTATTTGCGGATTGACTGCCAAACAGATCTCCCATCTCAGAACCGGTTTCAATATTCATGGCTCCGTAGGAAAGTCTTCCACTTTGACCGGTGACACGGGCTCCGGTTAAAATTTGGTTGCTCAACCCAATTCTGCGAGAGAAAAAAGTTTGGGTTGATCTGGTATTTCCATGTTCAAAAAGTCCGGCACGCTCTAAAAAGAACTCTCGTTTTTCGGGGAAAAAGAGACTGAATCGTGAAAGGTTAAGCTGCACATTATCCGATTCCACTTGTGCAAAATCTGTATTTACCGTCATGTCTAAGGTCAGGTTGGAGGAAATGCTCCATTTGAAATCCCCACCAATGTCATAATTATAATCTACATCTGTTTGCTCATTTTGAAGGTTGGGGCGGATTTCCTGTGCTCCTGAAATAACATAGGGTTTCAGTTCGATGTTATTTCCGCGGCGGACATTCTTAATACCAGTCAGCACTCCATACTGTGAAACGGCTGAACGTACTCCGTTAAATCCCCCAAATTCCTGACCAATAGCAGGCCACAGAACCCGTTCATTTTTTCTGATGATGGTTCGGGAAAGCATGAGTCCAAACTCTAGTTCCTCTTCATCTGGGAAGCGCAACTGACGGAATGGGATGGCAACTTCCAGTGTCCAGCCTTTGTCGTCAATTTTAGTTTCGGTGATAAAAACAGCATCCCATGAAAAGCCGCCGTAGTCGAGTCGCTCATCTGTTATCAAAGCATCATCCTGGGTACCAAGGGCATTGGCTTCAAAGAGGTAGGCATTACGGCCATCCATGTATGTGTCCAACCCAATGTAGGCGTGATCATCACGGCTGTTTCGTCCGCCTCGCGTTAGGTTTCGGGCTTTAATCCCCTCGGGGTTGTCATCATAAAATCGAAAAGCGAAATAGAGGTTATCCCGGTCGTAGGCTATGCGGACTTCCGTATCTTCAGTAGCAGCGGCACCGTCGTTTGGCCAAACTTGAGTAAAGTTCGTAACGGGAGGGATATTCTGCCAGACTTCATCATTGAGGTCACCATCAATATATGGGGCTATTTCTGTAAAGACGGCTCTAACCTCAAAATCAGTTGGTGCCGATACCTTAGGCTGACTTTGAGCAATACTCAAAGTTGTGTGAAGAATAGATAGAACAAGTACTAAAAAGGTAGCTGATGTTACCCTCATGCCGCTGATTTTAAATTTTTCCGACTCCAATTTCAGGCTCAGAAATTAGGCATTTAACCAACATCGTGAGTGTTAAAATCTATAAACTGGAAGATTAGTAGTTGGCTCTATTCCGCATTGTCTTTGATAGCTTGGGCTACCCGTCCTGGCACCCGTTCATCGAATGGGCTTGGGATAATCATATCAGCAGATACATCTTCAACACAGTCAGCGATGGCCTTAGCAGCGGTGATGAACATCTTGGTGGTTAGGTTGGTAAGCCGTGCATCAAGTGCTCCGCGGAAAAGCCCCGGGAAAGCTAAAACGTTATTAATTTGATTAGGGAAATCAGAACGTCCGGTGGCAACTATTGCAGCTCCGGCAGCCTTGGCATCTTCAGGCATAATCTCCGGTATCGGATTCGACATCGCAAAAATCATCGGGTCTTTATTCATGGTTTTCACCATTTCTTGGGTCAATACATTGGGCACAGAAACGCCTATAAAAACATCACTACCTGACATAGCATCTTTAAGCTGACCTGTTCGCTGCCCCTTATTGGTGATCTTAGCCATTTCTTGCTTAGTGGCATTAAGATCCGTCCGATCCTTTTGGATGATGCCGCTGCTATCACACATTACAACATCTTTCACACCTGCCTCAAAAAGCAGATTCACAATAGCTACTCCGGCAGCTCCGGATCCATTCACAACCACATAGAGATCTTCCAGTTTTTTGCCGGTGAGTCTCATGGCGTTATACATTCCGGCCAAGGTTACAATAGCCGTTCCGTGCTGATCGTCATGAAAAACGGGAATGTTCAACTCCTCTTTTAAACGCCGTTCAATTTCGAAGCAGCGCGGTGCAGAAATATCTTCGAGGTTAATACCGCCAAATCCCGGGGCAATCATTTTTACGGTTTGGATGATTTCGTCTGTATCCTGAGTGGCAAGCACGATGGGAACAGCATCTACTCCGGCAAACTTTTTGAATAGAACAGCTTTACCTTCCATAACGGGTAGGGAGGCTTCAGGACCAATATTTCCCAAGCCCAGCACGGCAGACCCATCACTTACAACAGCCACCATATTTCCTTTTGAGGTATACTCGTAAGCCTTTTCAACATCTTCAGCAATTTCCTCACAAGGACGTGCAACACCCGGTGTATAAGCGATACTCAGATCGTCTTTAGTCTCAAGGGGCATTTTGGACTCAATGGAAATTTTGCCTTTTGCTTTTTTGTGGGCTTCAATGGCAAGTTTAGCGTAGTCTTTTGACATGTAAGTAGGTTATTCCTGAATAAAAATTATCAAAATGAAAAAGGTGCCTGTGATTCAGGCACCTTGCTTTTATAATGGATTTAGTCTTTCAGCATTTCTGAAACATTGAATCCGTTGTTCTGCATATTAATGTCGGCCATGCGCTGACTTGGGTCAATAGTTACGGACTTAATGCTGGAAGCTGGTCTATCGATCACCATATTATAGGTAGGCTGTACCCAAGGCCAGTCTTCAAGTACGGTACGTTTCATATCATTTTCAGCCGGCTTCTGTCCACGCATCATTCTAAGTGGGATGTAGAAATACTCGCCGGTTCCATCTTCATATTCTACAAATACATCCAATGGCATAGGCATAAGGTTAATTCGTTCAAGCTTAACAACCGTTTTACTATCATCGCCAATTACAGAAGTAATTCCATAGTCGATAGTCTTGGTTGTTTGCACGAAATACTCGTAGTACCAGTCTAAAATCATTCCAGACTCTTCTTCCATTACGTTAATGAAATCCAGGGCCGTCGGATGTTTAAGTTTCCAATTCTGATGGTAGCTTAACATCCCTTTTCTGAAGGCTTCATCACCCATGATATAACTTAACTGCCCAAGGAATACCGCACCTTTCGAATAGGCGGCACGTCCGTATGCAAAATTGGTGTTATAGTGATCGGCATGCGTGGTCATTGGTTCCTCTTTTCCGGAATTAGCTAAACTGTAATAACCATAATAAGAGCCGCGATATGGATCGCCTTGGCGGTCAAAAAGGCTGGCCATAGTTTCAGCAGAAGCATAACTGGTAAAGCCTTCATCCATCCACTCCAGTAGGCTTTCATTAGTGGCTAACACATTCTGATACCAACTGTGATACATTTCATGGACGGTTACTCCAACAAGGCTCCCTAATCCACGTCCGCCGGTAATAAGCGTTCCCATGGGATACTCCATACCACCATCGCCACCTTGCAGTGTTGTAAACTGAGGGTAGGGGTACTCACCAAAATGCTCGTTAGCATATTCAAAAGCACGCACTGTGAGTTCAGGAAGCTGCTCCCAGTTTGACTTGAACTGAGCGTTCTGCTCTTCACTTGCTTCCACATCAACAACCGGTTGCTGATACAAAAAGTGAAGGGTAGGTCCGTTTGGAACCTGAGCTTTGGTGTGTACAAAATCAGGGTCGGCTCCCCAGAAGAAGTCGATTACATTCTCGGCTTTAAAGTGCCAAGTTAATTTCTCTCCGGAAGGTCGGTTTACTTTAGCACCTTCTTTTTCATAACCATAACCAACTTTGTTTGGGTTTTGAAGGATTCCCGTTCCACCAAGTATATAATCGCGGTCAATCATAATCTTCACATCGAAGTTGCCAAAAGGGGCGTGAAATTCACGGCCAACATACTCATTAGGATGCCATCCCTGGAAATCATACTCAGCAAGCTTTGGATACCACTGACTCATAGAGAATTCTACTCCCTCCGCATTATCACGGCCGGAACGTCGGACTTGCAAAGGAACTTGAGCATCCCACTCCATCTTAAAAGTAGTGGAAGCTCCCGGCTTTATTGGTTTGTTTAACTCAACAACGAGAACAGTACCATCAACTTCATACTCTACATCTTTACCGTCTTGAGTGAGGGAATTTACACGCTGGTAGCCAATTTCATCTTCCGACAACCCATAAATTCGATCTCCAACACGACTGTCCGGATCTTCAATAGTTCGTGAACGAATGTCCATCATACTTCCCGGCTGGAAAGCGTTGAAATATAAGTGATAGTAAACCCGGGTAAGTTCATCTGGGGAATTGTTGGTGTATTTCAGCGTCTGTGTTCCAGAATACTGATGGTTTTCAGCGTCAACATCGATTTCCATTTTGTAATCGACTTTCTGCTGCCAATAATTTCGGTTCTGAGCGTTTAGTGAGGAAATGGCCAGCAGGGTGACCAGTAAAAAAGAAAGTAGGTGTTTCATCCATCTGATATTTATCGCGAATAGCGCTGAGTTACGCAAACGACGCGAAGTTAAAGGTTATATAAAACTCATCTGTATTAAAATCTGATACTCTGTTACCGATGGTAACATAGCGAACTCTGCGAAAACTTGGCATTTTATGCGGTTAAAAGAATGTCAAAAGCTGTTTCTACTAGCAAATGCCCGGCTAAGAGTAGCTTCATCGATGAATTCGAGTTCGGTTCCCATAGGAATACCATATGCAATTCTGGTTACGCTTACGTCGTATTCCTTGAGTAATTTATTGATGTAGTAAGAGGTGGCTTCACCTTCGGCATCCGGGTTAAGAGCCAGAATGATTTCATCAATCCGGTCATCTTCACCAACACGTTTTAATAGTTCCTGAATGCGGAGCTTGTCGGGGCCGATGTTGTCCATCGGAGAAATCACCCCACCCAACACATGATACCTTCCTCGGAACTCATTCGATTTCTCGATGATATACACATCATTGAATTCCTCAACCACACAAATCTCGGTCGTATCTCTTTTAGGATTATCGCAGATTTTGCAAGGGTCGGAATCACTTACGTTTCCGCAGATCGAACAACGGGTAACTTTTTCTTTGAGATCAACAATCGCCTGAGCAAGCTTATGTGCATAATCATCATTCTGCTTTAAAAGATGAATAGCGATACGCTGCGCTGATTTCCGTCCCGTTCCGGGAAGTTTGGCAAGCTGTTCAATAGCCCGCTCTAAATATTCTGAAGTTATCTGCATTCAGGAATTAAAAATTAAAGATTAAAAATGAAAAATTAGGGCTCGGAGAACCCATTTTTAATCTTTCATTTTTCATTTTGAATTTCCTTAGAGTCCAAATTTTGACATATCCATTCCGGGAATTCCGCCGCCGGGTATCATGCCTTTATACATTTCCTGCATTTTTTCTTTTGAAGCTTCATCAGCTTTCTCAAGAGCTTTGTTGACCCCGGCTACAATCAAGTCTTCCAGCATCTCTTTGTCTTCAGGATCTACTACATCTTTATCCATTTCTATAGAAACAATCTGCTTGTTACCGTTGGCTTTCACTTTCACCATGCCGCCGCCAGCTTCTGCTTCAACCACTACATCGTTCAAGCCTTCTTGTGCTTCCTGCATTTTAGATTGCATTTCCTGAATTTTGCCAAACATATCGGCCATGTTAAAATCACTCATAATTCTATATTAAGTTTAAAATTTTCACTTTTATTAGGCCACTAAAACACGAAAGCACAAAATTTGTAATACCCTCGCTCTAAACATTCATTTAGTGTTTTAGAGATTTAGTGGCAAAAATTAATACTCCAGTTCGGCCCCAAATATCTCAACAATATCGCGTATGATGGGGTCTTTTTGTTGGATCTGTTTGAAGCGTTCATATACGCTCATTGGTTTTTCACGTTCTTCCAGCTCTCCAACAGATACATTAAAACGCAGCAGTGAACCCACGCATTCCTTTAATTTCTTTTGAAGATCAGAACTTTGCTCTTCAACCATTTTCTTAGCAAACTGATTATCGCATTCCAGAAATAGTTCTGATCCTTTTACTTTGACGACTTTCATCCGCTCCATTTGCAGATGAAGCAGCATTGGGAAATCTCCTTTTAAAGACTCCAGATATTGAGGCCACTGCTCTTTAACATATTCCTGGGTGACTTTTTTAGGGGCCTCATCAGTCTCTTGTCGGGGAGCAGGGGATGGAGCTGATTGTGCCCCATTTTGCAAACCATGCTTTTTAGAGGCCATGGCCTTTTTGGAAAGATTGGTGACAAGGGCAGGAGCGCCAAAATCGAAGTCATCTTCTTCAATCGCTACAGGCTCAGAAGGTTGTTCCTGCTCAGGTTCTTGCTGATCAGAACTAGAGGGCTCTGGATCAGATTCAAAATCTGTTGTATTAGCTGCTTCAGGTTGAGTTTCGACCTCATTTACAGGTTCTTGATCTGCTTCTGTTTTAGAAGCTTCCTCAGTATTAACTACTTCATTTTGAGGAGGCTCAGAAGGTTCACCTTCCCGCTTAACTTGAGTTTTGAAATCTTCTGAAGTTGGCTCAGAGTTGCTTTCTGCTTCTGCGGTTGGTTTTTCTGGAGCTGAACCGTTTTGGGAAGGCTTTACGAAATTACCGGAGTTTTTTTTTAACTCCTCAAGGCCGGCAAGAAGCTCAGATAGCTTCTCTGATCGCTCCATATGGATCAGCTTTAATAAGGTAATCTCAAACTGAATACGCGGTTGGCTGGCATCTTTTAGTTTTATTTGAGCTTCACTGATAATGTGCAGCATACGCATCAAATCATCCCGTGAAAAATCGGTAGCCGTTTCTTTATATCGCTTCTTTGTTTCTTCTGAGGCTTCAACTAAATAGAGTTGTTCTGATTCATGAGCGATATAGAGATTACGGAGGTGTTCAGTCAGTCCAATCAGGTATTCCTGAATATCATATCCTTCTTGCAGCAGGGTGTTGATGAGATCCAGACCTTTGTCGGCATCATTTTCTTTCACACAGTTCATAAACTGAAAGAGGCGTTCGCTGCCAACCACATTCAGCGCTTGGAGCAGTTCATCATGTGTGATAGTATCACCGCAAAATGCAATTGCCTGATCCATCAGTCCAAGAGCATCACGGAGTGCGCCATCGGCTTTTTTAGCAATGACGTGGAGGGACTCTTCATCGATTGAAATATCTTCGTCCAGAGAGATCTTGCGAAGTCGTTCTACAATTTCAGTAACAGCAATTCGCTTAAAGTCGAAGCGCTGAACCCGTGATAAAATAGTCGGCAGAACCTTGTGTGGTTCTGTTGTAGCGAAAATGAAAATAGCGTGTTCGGGCGGTTCTTCCAGCGTTTTCAGCAGCGCATTAAAAGCTGCTTTACTAAGCATGTGAACCTCATCCACAATAAAGACTTTGTAGCGACCATTTTGCGGAGGAATGCGAACGCTTTCCCGGAGGTGATGCACATCATCCACTTTGTTGTTGGAAGCGGCATCCATCTCAACGATGTTGAGCGTCTGATTCAGCGACTCGCCATCGATACTGGTATCAATCTTATTAATGGTTCGGGCAAGTACGCGAGCCATGGTGGTTTTCCCTACGCCACGAGGACCACAAAACATATAGGCATGGGATAGCCTGTTTTGCTTAATCGCATTTTTGATGGTACTGCTCACATGCTCTTGTGAGACAATATCCTCAAAGGTGTGCGGTCTGTATTTTCGGGTAAGTGCTCGGTACGTTTCTGACATTTATAAAGGTCGCTTTTGATCTGAAACAATGTACAAAAAGAAGAGAAGAATTGGAGAGTGGAATTGGGCCAATAAAGTGATATTGCTGATTAGTTTTATTAAGAACTCATTCAGACAGTTGAAAGCTATCCCCTTCGGTAAGCAGTTTAAAGTTCACTCCGGCATTTTCGGGTAGTAGCATGGCTTTGGAGAAATCATTTTCAGGGTCTTTCATGCCATCATCAGCTAAAGGGAACGTTCCAAAATGCATGCCAAAACTGATTTCAGCATTAACATCTTTGTGGATTTGGATGGCCTCTTCGGGATTCACATGCATAGGCTTCATAAACCAGCGAGGCTTATAGGCTCCAATCGGAATTAAACCGACTTTAATATCCTGATGTCGCTGGCCAATTTTTTTGGAGAAATCACCATAACCGGTGTCTCCCGCAAAGTAAACGCTACCGGTTGGTGTATCGATAACATATCCGGTCCACAATGTTTTATCTCTATCAAATAAACCACGTGCTGAGAAATGCTGGGCTTCAACGGAGTGAATAGTGATGTCACTGTCAATAGGTTTTGACTGCCACCAGTCAATCGGAGATATATTTTCGAGGCCTTCTTCAGTGAGGTATCGGTCAACGCCTAATGGCACAATAAAACGTGGGCTGAAATTTTCATTTAGCTTCTTTAGGGTCTCAATATCTAAGTGATCATAATGGTTGTGGCTGATCAATACCAAGTTGATGGGCGGAAGGTCTTCAAATTTTACTCCGGCAGGCCGGAACCTCTTAGGGCCGGCGAAATCAAGCGGACTCACTCGCTCACTCCAAACAGGGTCGGTGAGAATATTAACTCCTGCTGTTTGTATGAGAAAGGTGGAGTGATTGACGTAAGTGATTTTCATTCCCGAGGTCACATTGTCAGCTGGGCGTTCAGCAAAAACAACTTCCTCTTCTGGTATTTCTTTCCATTCCCCTTGATCCCGATTCAGGTACCATTTCATTACATCGAGAAACCCTTTGGATGGAACATCTCCTGTATTTTCGAAGGTAGTACCATTGAAGTGATTGGATTCCGGACCATCATAGCCTGGCTGGGAAAAGGTTTTGCCAAGTATGACAATAATCAATGCGAAAAGTGCCGCCGCACCGAAAATCCAGATCATGATTTTAGTAAATAGGTTCATAGGGAGTAATTTAGTCCTCGATGATAACCTTTTATACTAAGAATACATTTCAAAAAAGAGATCTATTTCAAGTGCTTGTTAAAGAACTCGTAAATACGTCGGTATTCGTCATACCAGGCATCTTCATCCTGAAAACTATGTCGCTCAGTCGGATACATCATCATCTCAAAATCCTCATTTCCGGATTGGATAAGAACTTCGATGTATTGTACCGCATCCTGAAATCCAACATTGTCATCGGTCAGGCCATGAAGGAGAATCACGGGCTGTTCCAGAGAGTCAGCATAAGTCAGGGGTGAACTTCGGGCATAGTTTTCCGGATTATCTTCCGGAGTTCCTAAACGGGGTAAGGTGTACCAAGGGTTAGCATAATAGTAATTTTCCCAATTGGTAACGGAGCGGAGACCAGCCGCTGCATCGAAGTGTTCGGGGGAAACTCCAACAGCATAAAGGGCCATAAAGCCTCCATAACTTCCACCATAAATTCCTACTCGGGAAGTATCGGCTTTATCATAATTATCGGCAAGGAAGGCCAAGCCGTCTTCGATATCTTCGGTTTCATATTTACCCATCCAGTTGGTGACGTCTTCTCTGAACTTGCGCCCGTAACCGGTGCTGTGTCTGTAATCAACTTCAATCACGTAATATCCCTGATGCGTCAGGTATTGGTGGAACATGTATTCGCGCCAGTAATTATTTGACCAGCCTTTATACACGTTCTGTAACGAACCGGCACCATGAACAAAAACCACTACCGGATTACCCTCCGGGTTTCTCCTTTCTGGCTTAAGTACGGACATTGATAAGCGGGTTTCACCATCACGGCTGGTTACCTTTACATACTCTTCTTCCTGCCAGTTGTATTCGTAAAAAGAATCCGGAACCGTATTGGTAAGTTGAGTTTCCCGATTCGGGATCATGGTATCTATTGCATACAACTCAAAGGGCTCATTGAAATACGTTTTTTCATAGACCACATATCGACGGTCGTGACTCAGTTCAAAATCTCTTCGGTAACCTTCTGCTGTTGTTAATTTGGTGGGGAGATTGGTAATGATGTCCAACTTATTTAGCTGAATTTCGCCCGGATCCATTTCTGAAGTAGCCATCACAATGGTTCGCTCATTCATCCATGTTGCCCATGGAATATCATACTCTCCAAAGGTGTGCTGTTCAAACCCGGTGCCATCAGGGTTGACGGTATAGATATGATTCCACCCATCTTGCTCACTCTGAAACATTAGGCGATCGGTAGCGGGAGCAAATTCAAGATTGGTGTTATACATCCAGCCCTCAGTAGAATCCTCAAAAAGCGTTTTGGCTTCCAGGGTATTCACGTTATAAACCGTAATTTTTCGGTTTTTCATAGGAGGATCAATCTGATCGATAGCGAGAAAATTACCGGATGCACTCACACTGGTATTTAAATATCCTTTATGAGTAAAAATGATTTCAACATCACCGGAATCAACACCTGCAATAGAGATTACGCGGGTTGGGATACCGCGACTGGAACGGCCGGGATCAACAAATGTATCGTTGTATTCCGGGAAGTAAACGGTCCGGTAATCTGAGCGGTCTGTTTGTGAAAGCACGAGTTTATCACCAGCCCAGCCCTCAATTCCATAACCTGCGCGACCTTCTTCTCGATCCGTAATCTGCTTCATAAATGCTTGTTCAACACCGGAAACCCATACATCTCCATTTTGGATGAAGGCAAAGCGAGAACCATCGGCGCTCCACTCAGGGCTGTAATCAAAACCTTTTGAGGCAACAACTACTCGTTTGTTTTCAAAATCTTTGTCGGCTAATACCAGATCACCATTCTCGATATAGAGAACATGATTCCCATCAGGAGAAAGCTCATAGTTCCTCACTACATCATTCGGAGCTTCTTGTTTATTCCTGCCGCTCAATCCAACCTGATATAAATCAGTATCGGAAGTTGCAGAATCACTGGCAGAATAATAGATGGTTTTTCCATCCGGAGAGAAATGAGAAAAAGACGGACGCGTTCCCGGGATAAAAGGCTCATGAAAAATATCCTTCATCGTTAGCTTTTCAGGAAACTGTTGGGCAAAAAGGTCAGCCCCAAAAAGAAGGAGTGCTAAAGTAATTGGAATCAGTTTTTTCATAGGTTGGACAAAGATTGAGTCTTTAAAAATGATAGATGAGGATAAAAACTTTGGAGGAGAAAAATTGCAAAAATTGGTTTATGGATGATCTATAAATTATGTGAGGCTCAAGACCAGCCGTGAACGCCCAGCTTGTTTACGGGAATGCTTTTTCGCTTCGCTCACCATTCATTCAGGGAAAAATATATTCCATTACACAAGCAAAGGGCTTCAACCCTGCCGCGAAGATAGAACATTACCTGCCAAACATAATTCGATAAACATTCATCAGTATTATGCATTCACAAGTCTATCAAAGCAGTTAAATTAGAATTAATAAGTAAACAAAAATATATGCTATGAAAACAACAGTTTTAAAAGTATCAGGAATGGGATGCAGTGGCTGCGCCGACAGCGTGGAATCAGCCTTGAGTTCATTAGATGGCGTTGTAACTGCATCGGTGAATTTGAAGAATGAAACAGCAGAAGTTTCGTATGCCGAAGCGGGTTTAAAGCACTCAGATTTTGAAGAAGCAATCGAAAAAGCCGGATATAAAATGACAGGCGTAAAATCATAAACTAATGGAAAAGGCCACACTTCAAATTGACGGGATGCATTGTGCCGGATGTGCCAATGCGGTAGATAAACAACTTGAGTCGTTGGAAGGGGTGAAGTCTGCCAGTGTTAACCTTGCTACCGAATCTGCCATTGTAGAATATGAAGGCAACATCAGTACGGATGATTTTGCTGAAGCGATTTCCAAAGCGGGTTATACCTTGGTTCGGGATGAATCTGAGACCAAATCTAAAGCTGAGCAGGTTGAAGAGCGAGAGCAGAAGAAATTTGAAGTGGCGAAATGGAACATGATTTGGTCCGGCATTCCGACAGCCATCATGATCTTATGGATGCTGCCTATGTGGATTTCCGGCTATATGTTTTTGGGACCTGTGGGAATGGAGGCCGGAATGATCTTGCTCTCCGGTTTTGCCATTTTTGTACCCGGCTGGGAAACCATTAAAAGTGCGTGGAAGTCTTCGTTGAACTTGAGTCCCAACATGGATGTGCTGATCGCCATCGGGGCATTAGCTTCGCTTTCTACAGGATTTGTGAAGCTGTCTCATGAACTAGGCTATGGACCGGATTTCCACAGTTTCGCCATGATTGGTGGTATGATTATGGCTTTCCATTTGACCGGACGATTTATCGAAACCAAAGCCAAGGGAAGTGCATCTCAAGCCATCCGAAAGCTATTAACGCTGGGAGCAAAAGAAGCATCCGTTATTCGAGATGGGGAAGAAGTAAAAATCCCAATTAAGGAATTAAAGTTGGGTGATGTAATGCTGGTTCGACCGGGAGAGAAGATTCCTACCGATGGAGAAATTGTTGAAGGCACCAGCAGCGTGGATGAATCTATTGCTACAGGAGAATCCATGCCGGTAGAAAAATCAGCAGGCGACGAGGTTATTGGCGCTACACTAAACACCAACAGTGTGTTAAAAGTGAAGGCTACCAAAGTCGGAAAAGATACCTTCCTGAATCAGGTGATTAAAATGGTAGAAGAGGCGCAGGGGAGTAAAATTCCTATACAGGATTTCGCCGATCGTGTGACCAAAGTATTTGTCCCCGTGGTATTAGTACTTGCCGTAATGACCTTAGCTCTTTGGCTTATTTTTCCCACTTTCTTTGGTGGTATTGTTGAATGGGCTGCCAGTTTCCTTCCCTGGGTAAATCCGGATTTAGGCTCAACGGCGTTGGCGTTTTATGCAATGATAGCGGTGCTGGTCATTGCTTGTCCCTGTGCCTTAGGCTTGGCTACACCAACCGCATTGATGGTAGGCTCCGGACTGGGAGCTGAAAACGGAATCCTCATCCGAAAAGGGGAAGCCATTCAGCGAATGAAAGATGTGAATGCCATTGTGTTGGACAAAACGGGCACCATCACCAAAGGAAAACCAACGGTTACCGACGTAATCACTTTTGGAGAAAATTCAGAAGAAGAGGTGTTGAAATGGGCGGCATCGGTGGAGCATAATTCTGAACATCCATTGGCTCAGGCGGTTGTACATCACGCCAAAGAAAAAGAGCTGGAGCTGATTTCTGTCACGGGATTTGAAAGTATCACGGGAAAAGGAGTGAAGGCCATCTTGGCTGAAGGTGCCGTCGGGGTTGGAACTTCAGGATTGATGGAAGAGCTTGGTATCGAAGTGGATGAGGAGGCTTCATCCCAAAAAGCGAAACTGGAAGAACAGGCTAAAACGGCCGTCTATATAAGCTATGCCGGAAAGTTAGTAGGGCTCGTCGGAATTGCCGATGAAGTTAAAGAAGACAGCAAGCAGGCCATTTCAGAGCTGAAGAAACTTGGATTACAAACCATCATGCTGACAGGCGATAATCAAAAAACAGCCCGGGCTATTGCCAATCAGGTTGGGATTGATGAGGTGATTGCGGAAGTGCTGCCCGACCAAAAATCAGATGAGATACGAAAATTACAAGAAGCCGGAAAAGTAGTGGCGATGGTAGGCGATGGAATTAATGATGCCCCGGCGCTTACCCTTGCGGATGTTGGGATTGCTATTGGAACCGGAACCGATGTGGCGATTGAATCCGGCGATATAGTATTGGTGAAAGGAGATTTGTCAGCCGTGATTCGTGCGATAAATCTCAGCAATAAAACCTTCACAAAAATTAAGCAAAACCTATTCTGGGCCTTCTTCTACAACCTGATCATGATTCCGCTGGCTTTCGTAGGATGGCTCCATCCACTACTCGCCGAAGCAGCGATGGCATTTAGTTCAATAAATGTAGTTTTTAATTCAAGAAGATTAGGAAAGGCGAAGCTGGATTAGCATAATTGATAGGCAAAGAGTCACAATCCATTCCCACATCTTCATCTGACGACTACAGCTCGTCTGATGAATGGGTAGGGCTTGTTGTTGTTTTGTAGTCCAAACCTCGTTACGGAGCTCCGCTCCGTAATGTACGTCTGAGGCTCAGCCTCAAGTTAAGCTTCCGCAGCAGAGCAACCAGAATGCCCCAGCATAGAAGAACCATTTTACTAACCCCTCAACCTTTAACTTATTTTGATAGCTCTGATAAAACAAAATTGCCGAAAGAGAGTTATCTTGACGCAAATCATTTTTAAAAACAAAGATTGAACATGAGTAATAATAAGATATTGATTATTGGACTATTGGTAACAGCGGGTGTTGCCGGTTATCTATTTTGGCCGGGAAGTTCCGCAAGCAACATGATGTCCGACAAGACCGAGGTGGTAATGTATAAGAATCAAGGTTGTGAGTGCTGTACCCGATGGGGCAGTCATATGATGGAAGGAGATTTTGCAGTTGAAGAAGTACCAACTCCTGTTTTGATGCAGGTGAAACAACAGAATGGAATTTCTCGCGAAATGGCGTCTTGCCACACCGCAATGATTGGTGATTATGTGGTTGAAGGTCACGTACCCAGAGCTGATGTAGAACGCCTTCTAAAAGAAAAACCTGATGCTATCGGACTTGCCGTGCCGGGAATGCCAACAGGCTCACCGGGAATGGAAATGCCGGGACAAATGCCGGACAGTTACGACGTGCTTTTGCTGAAGAAAGACGGAACCACCAGCGTGTTCTCTTCTTACTAAACTTAGCAGTTATTTCGCGGCGGATGCCCGAAATCTGAATTTTTTGAAATTGACAAAGCCTTTATTGTAGTGATAAGGGCTTTTTTTATGTGTTTTACATAAAAATATGAAACAAAATGCCACTTAAAGTCTTTAATAAGGTGAATACAAACAAAACAACTAATTATGAAAAAGGCGATTGGTGGAATTTTAACAGCCGGTGGATTAATCGGCATTATTTTCTATGGGTACCAATATTTTGAAAACTCCGAATCATTTGAAGCATTTGGAGCAGATGTAGCAATAAGTACAGGAGATTATACTCCAATCATCATTTCAGCTGTAGTATTGGTGGCAGGTATTGTAATCTCAAAAATGAATATTAAGTAGCATTCAGGTATTTAAGAAATCGAGCCCGGACTATTCAGTTAGTTCGGGCTTTTTTATGTCAGGATATTTTTTCTAAAACAGGCAACGAATGTCGAGCTTTTCATCCTTAGATTTCTCATTTCATTCGAAATGACAACGGCGTTGGATACGATGTAATAACCTTTCTAATGGCTGTTTTTACTTAATTGTCATCCCGAGAGCAAAGTGTAAGGGATGTTTCGATGTCATATACGAGGGATCTGCAAATGTTTGTGTCGATTTAGGGTAGTAGCCAAGTATCAGAAGCTTGAATATTGGTTCTTATTTGACACACCTTACTTCTACAACAATGAATTCTTTTACTGATTTACATCCCACAGAGCTTTTCACTCATCTTCCAGAGTTCTGCCGCAGCATCCGCATCTCGGGCGGTTTTACTTGGTGTGGCTGCTTTTTCGTTTTTGAAGTAAGCACCATTCACATTCTCCACATCATCAGATGTAGCCAGATAAATAGAAGTTTGGGCTCCCTTTTTTGGAGAAACCATAAACAGCTTTCCAATGGTGAAGAAGGTCCTCAACAGCCAGCTGCCACTTTGGGCGAAATTTGAAGCGACTACACCCGGATGAAGGCAGTTGGCAGTTACATGGGTTTCAGTTAGGCGATGAGCAAGCTCTTTAGTGAACAGAATGTTGAAAAGCTTTGAATTCCCATAAGCTTTCATTGGAGAAAATCCCTCTGAAAGCTGAATGTTTTCGGGATTAAACTCTCCGGTTTTATGAGCTTCGGAAGCAACGCTTACAATACGCGCATAGTCGGAGGCTTTGATGTGATCCAGTAATAAATTGGTGAATAAAAAGTAGCCAATGTGGTTTACGGCAAAAGTCTTTTCCAGCCCATCTACTGTTTCTTCTCGTTCAGCAGCAACAAAGCCATGATTATTAATCAGCACATCTATTTTCTCGTAATTCTTTTTGATGTGTTCGGCCGCTGTTCGTATTTCAGACTGGATGGCAAAATCACAAAGCACGATTTCAATGCCCGGATTTGACGTTTCATCAATGATCTGCTGGCGGGCAGCTTCAGCTTTGTCTTCATTCCGGCAAACCATCACAATATATGCGCCTTGTTTAGCCAGCGCCTTTGTAGTTTCAAAACCGATACCGGAATTAGCCCCGGTGATTACACATAATTTGTTGTTCATAAAAAGAAGGTTAAACAGCTCGATTCAAAATTAATCAAAGATAGAATACATAAGAGTCATTCCGAGTAGAATATGTTTGGAAGGACTCTCAATCATAGTACGAGGAATCTTCAAAAGAATAACCCTGCACGATTCCAATATGGGTGAAGTCCTGTTGAAGATACACATTTCTATTCCGATTGATTCATCGCTCGATAAAGTTGGGTTAAAGCAACTATATGGGCTGGCTATAAGACTTAAGAGATTTTTAGTCCAATTCCATTTACATATTGTAGTTAGCGGAAAGAATATCCACCTAAAACATTCAGATTGTTATCAAAAATACTAATTGTGGTAACTCCCGATACTAGAATATTCGGATCGGAACTTTGAGCCATTCCAGTTATAACAAAAAAGAAATTCCCGGCTTTATAGTAATTGAAGTCAAATTTCCTGTCATTATTGTTCCAGGTGGCTGCAATAGCTTCTTCAAACTCTTCATTCAAATCTACACAGGTCTGGAAATCTTGTGAGTTGGTGAGCAGTTCAATTTGTGAGGTGGATAAATGAGTAGTTCCGGTTTCAATTCTCTCTGGCGACCAATTCTCACTTGTAATGAAATGTTCCATAACCTCTCTCAAATAATCGTCTTCTGCCCAACAAGGATCTTTTTTAAGGTTTTTGAAATGTCCATATGATGTAAATACTCCTGCTATGCAGAGAAAAATTGTGGCTCTTGATAAGTTCATTTTTAGTGGTGTGAATGATTCACGCTAACGGTTTATTGAAGTATCAAATTCCTTATCTTTGAACTAAAGCAAAAGACATGATACAAGAATATCTGAATTCTATTGAAAAATTTGTTGTAGTAGGTGATCGCGTACTCATCAAACCCCGCGATATGGAAACCCATACGCGCAGTGGATTGGTGCTTCCGGCTTCGGTCAAAGAGAAGGAGGAAATCCAAAGCGGTTATATCGTGAAGACTGGACCGGGCTATCCTATTCCCAATACCGATATTGAAGAAACATGGAAGGGAAGCACAGATACAAAGTATATCGGCATGCAGGCCATTGAGGGCGACTTAGCCATCTTCCTGAAAAAGCAGGCTTATGAAATTGAATTTGAAAACGAAAAATATTTAATCGTCCCGCACGCAGCAATCTTGTTGCTCATCCGGGATGAAGAAACGACTTAATGACACAAACCCAATCCCCCGACGAAAAGAGACAAGAGAAAACCCAAGAAGAACAATCACCGCCCAGCGTAAAGAAACACTCCATTTTTGATGATGTTCAAGGCATTATCATTGGCTCATTATTAGCCTCTTTTGGCATCGCTATTTTTTCCCATATGAATTTTTTGATTGGCGGTACAGCCGGAGTAGCCTTCCTGACTCAGTATGCTACCCCCTTTACCTTCGGGCCGATCTTTTTTGTGATCAATCTTCCATTTTATGTGTTAGCGGTCAAAAAGCTGGGCTGGGAATTCACCATCAAAACCTTTTTGGCTGTTTTTACGGTTTCTTTCCTCACCGAAATGATACCGCTGATATTTGAATTTGGAGAGATCAATCCCTGGTTTGCTGCCATTTTAGGTGGCTTCTTGATTGGCAGTGGCTTGCTGGCATTATTCCGTCACAAGGCCAGCTTGGGCGGATTGAATATCGTGTCCATCTTCCTGCAGGAGAATTATGATATCAGTGCCGGTAAATTTCAAATGGTGGTGGATGTCATCATTATTTGCGCGGCATTCTTTATTGTGGATTGGAAGGCGGTAGCCTTTTCGGTGCTTGCTTCTATTGCATTGAATATCATTCTGGCGATTAATCACAAGCCTGGCCGCTATCGAGGAATGAGCTGAGCTGTTCTTCTACAAACTTCGGAATTGAACACGGATAAAGCGGATGTTACGGATGTTCGCTGAAAGGAAATAAGGTGGGCTTTTGAGTAGACGTTATTGGTTAATATTCACAGTCAGGCGGTAACTATTTCTAGCCCTATACCTCCGACCTCTCTAAATCTCTCCTTCTCAAGGAGAGACTTTTTCTAATCTTATAATAGCTGCGATATATGTTCATGATTATGAATTTTATCAACGCGTCCTTCTCCTTGTGAAGGAGGCCTGTGCTGAACTCGATTCAGTAAAGACAGAAGAGGTCGAATGCTTGATAAGCTCTTAAGGGGAAAAGATGTAATCACTCAGGACTAACGAAGTTATGTTTGCTAACATAGTATCAAAGAAATAAATAGCAATTCAAAACTGATTACAAATCCGTTTCCCTAACCTTTTTGTGCTTTAGATATTTAGTGGCTAATAAAACCAGACATAAACTGACTCTTCCTCGTACTGACACTCTGCCTCGGCACGTATTATAGCTCGAAATAGCTATTCAAAGCTTGCACGGAATGTTTTGTCTTTTATATTGCGTTGAATGAGCATCTTCACCTTAACCTAATTAGAAGCCATATGAAACGTCGGGAATTTATATTGAAATCTGCTTTAATGGGAGCGGCTGCAACTATGCCATTCCATAAACTTTTTGCACTGGGGCAGGACAGTCCGTTTACAACTCTTCGAAGAAATGTTGGAACGTTTAGAGGAAGCGGTGGGACCATCGGATGGTTGGTTAATAGTGATGCCGTTGTTATTATCGACTCCCAGTTTCCGGAATCGGCACAAAATTGTGTAACAGGTTTGGAGGAGATGACAGATATTGATTTTGATATGCTGATTAATACGCATCATCACGGCGATCACACTGCAGGAAACCCAGTATTTAAGGATAAGGTGAAGCGAATTGTGGCTCATCAGAATGTGCCTGATTTACAGAGAAAAGCTGCAGAGTCTCGCGGACAAGAAACTTTAGACGCCCAGGTTTATCCCGATACGACGTACGAAACCTCATGGAAAGAAACGGTAGGTGATGAAGTTGTTCATTTGACCCATTATGGCCGCGCCCATACAAGTGGCGATTCCGTAATCTATTTCGAAAAAGCGAATGTAGCTCACATGGGAGATTTGATGTTTAATCGAGCTCATCCATTTATTGATCGGGGCTCAGGAGCCTCAATTTCCAACTGGGTCACAACGCTCAATAAGACTGCCGAAGATCTTCCTGAAGATGCGGTGTATATCTTTGGCCATGGTAACACGGATTATGGAATTACTGGGAGTAACGAAGACCTCATGGTTATGAAAGACTTCTTAGCCGAATTACTTGATTATACCCAGAAGGGAATTGATGCAGGAAAGTCGAAAGAGGAAATAACGGGCATCGAAACCTTACCCGGTTTTGAGGAATTTAAAGCACCGGGCTGGAGGCTGCCGCTGAGTGCTAATCTTGAAGTAGCATATGCTGAACTCACTGAAGGCGATGGATAAAGTACCAACATCACCCCAAACAAATACTAATAAGGAAACCAAACGCCGATGCCTGTTTTGTGGGCAGGTAGCCGAACTGGTTTGGGTTCACGGTCATGGTCAATGTTCTGCTTGTGGAATCAACGCTGAAGAATGCTGCAGGGGGGAGACTAAGTGTTGAAGTGTTAGAGTGTTTAAGTATCAACACGTAAGCACTTAAGCACTTAAACACCTAAACACTTTTATACTTTCAATAGTCGTACTGCCAGCGAATATCGATTCCTTGCCGGTTATCATCTCCCTGGGTAATAATTAGATCCAGATTTTTGGTAAGAAGATATTCCAGGATAAAGAGTGTTTCAGGAGTCGTGCTGCTGATCTCATTCACAATAGCGAAGAAGGTGCGTCGGTTTAAGTACCAACCTGTTTTGATAGACGTACCTCCGTTTATCGAGGAGTTGTCAATCTGAACGACGTCAATGCCCAGCTGCTGGGTAGCGAGAGCTTCAAATTCATCCAAAAGCACATCTACCAGTAAATCGGTTGGGGAAGAGCCGCCGCTTCCACTCACCACTTGTTGCCAGGATTCAAGAGCATAGCAAGGTTTGTTGAACAAGGTGTAACAGATTATATCTTGCTGTTCCATTTGTGGCTGGCTTTCAAATCGGAAAGTCGGATCTTGGGCATTTCCCTCAATAATGTAGTAGAGGATAATAGGGTCGCCCTGTTTTTGCGATGATTGAGGCACATAACTGGTTTTGATAAATAAATCAGGCTCCTCGACCGGCCCGCTGAAAGTAAACGTACCTTCATCCAGCGTAAATTGCTTGCCAAGAGGGCGCACATATCCGCGTTGAGCATCTAAAGTGCCGAATAGTTGCAGGTCTTCGCTTCGTTGCTTCTGGGCATCCAGCTCTCCGGTGAGTGCAATTTCCAAGTCAAGATATCTGCTATTTCGAATCAGGAAATTCCGCTCAATAACAAACCGCATATCCATTGCAAGGGAGTCATAAGCGCTGAACGAAGAAGTTTCTTCACCTTCAAGTTCTATGGTCTCAACCGATTTTTCCCCAAAATCCTGAAGAAATACAAAGCCGTTCTTAACCCGTAATTCTCCGGATGCTTTAGGCTGGGTTGGCTTACCGGTGAGTTTACTGTCCAGGTCTATAGTTAGGTTATAATCGGAAGTGTTGGCCAACCGGAATCGGTTTGCTTTGGCTGTTATGTCTAAGTTAGTTGGAACAATACCTTCCAAATCAATATTTCCCGAAGCTGAAAAGGAGCCGCTTCCACTGCGGGCACTAAGCTGACTAAGCTGTAAGCCAGACTGACTAAAGTTGAGTTCAGAAGTAATTCCTGTCAATTTTATACCTGCGATTGGTACTGAAATTTGGCCGTTCTGCAGTCGGAAATATCCTTTTGGCGTGAGGGTATTCGTAGTCCCTTCAATATTGATATCAGCATTCAGAACTCCGCGTAATCGGTTTAGATATTGTTTATCAAGGAAGTCATTGAACACCGAAAGGTTAAAGTTGTCGGTGATCATGTTTACCGAAATAGAATCAGTTTCATCCGGCATATTTAAAGCCATGGTTCTGAAATCGACAGAGATTGGTAATCTGGAGCGGATAGATGCAGCCGTCTGCCCCTGGGCATTAATTTCGGCATTTGTAGTTACGTTTTTCTCAAGGTGATGGTATTTGAATTCAGCAAAAGCAGAATCAATTTTAATGCCGGAAAGAGTAGGGTCTCCCAGTGTTAAAGCGCCATCAAAATTAGGCTCGCCAGCCGTTCCGGAAAGCTCCCCGTTAAAGCTGATAATACCTTCGGTTCCGGTAATTTGATACGCATCTAATATGCTTTGAAATTCACTCAGCCGAACGGGATTGATAACGAGTACTCCACTTACCGATTCCCTGAAGAAAGCATCGCCCAAAGTCTCTGGATCTTCAGGAACAAACGGGATATCCAGATTTCCATATACTTTTTCCTCTCCATTCATAATCAGCCCAAGCTCGGCTTTAAGTCGCTTGGAGGCGATGTAATATTCGAGGTCTAAAACATCAACATTTGTACCTTTATAGACCAGATTATCGACGGTAAACTGGCCGTCGCCTGATAATTCTTCCGGGCTATTTTTAAAGCTCAGGTTACCGGAAAGAATTCCATCAACAAAACGCTCATCAAAAAGAATTTCCTGGATGACACCAAAGTTAAAATCCCGTCCACTCGCCCAGGCTTCCTGATTAAGGGAGTCGGCGTATGGGATTGCTAAACTCATATATGTTCCGTCATCTGAGCTTAGTACAAGCGTATCGGTTTGTATTGAGGCATCCTGATAAGTGAGGTTGAACGGTGCCTGAAGTGAAAGTAAACTGGCCGGCGTTTGGAAAGTGAAGGTATTCCATAGGATATGTGTTTTGAGTGATTCAAGGCTGACACCGAAGTTTCCGGACTGTGAAATTTTCCCGGCATCATCACTGGAGATATCGAGGTTGAAGTTCCCGGAGACAGAGTCGGGACTCGCGGTGCCCAAAGTAGAGAGACTGATATCCTGAAGGCTTAAATCATTAAAAGTGGGTTCTGTGATATTAAGAGAGAAATCATACCCATACTGATCCTGAATAGATATTTTGGTATTTCCTGAAATGGAGTTTGCGTAGAATAAAGTGTCGTAATTAATATCATTAAGCTGAATTCCACCATCAAATAGGAGGTTTCCGGGGGTAATTTCTGTCACATTTCCTGTAACTGTACCCGAAGCACTCAACGTTTGAGCTCCGACCAAAGAGGCTAACGGCTGCAGGTTTTTGATCTGCATATCAAGGTTGAACTTATTTAAAGGATCGGACTGATCTTCGAGATTTCGGCGACCGGAAAACTCTCCTTCAATCACTTCGCTATTTAGCTCTCCTTCAGATATTGTGAGAATATTATTATTCAGATTAGCGATAATGTTCAGCCGATCAAAAGAAGCCCCATTGGCATAGCTGGAATCAATAAGAAGGTTAGCTTGAAGTTCTAATTTCTCCGGATCGAAGTAAGTGCCTGAGCCATTGGCTTTTAGATTAATTCGGGTTGGGAATTCCTCGAGTCCATTCACTTCAGTTAAATCAAATTCAGATGTATTCAGGTCAAAATTATAAGTCGGTTTTTCGCTTGAATAATCATTGAGTACCGTAGAGAAGTTAATACGGTCAGTAAGTAGCTGTACAAAGCCATCAACACGTAGCGAATCTTTGTTGATGCTTCCATCAATATCAAATAGCGAGATCACCTGACCGTTGACTCTTAGTGTGTCATCCACAACGCTTGGAAAAATCGCTACAGGTTTTCCATTTTCATCTTCTTTGATCCTTGGAGGCCGGTTCATGGATCTGGATGTTTTGAGACTGAAAGTCCAGGTCTCGTCAGAAAGCTCGAACCCTTTACCAGCAGCATTGCCTCTGAAACTTAACTCACCGGTTAATTCAGGGTTTTGTAACCACCATCCAATATCCAGATTAGAAGCAAAAAGGGGAGCCCGCCAGTTTGGTGAGTCACCAAATAGTTGATCTACATAAGGGTTGATGACAATTTTATCTTCCCCATCACTAACTTGGAAATTAGATCGTAGCTCTCCATTTATAATGGTGCCGCTTCCAAAAAATCGCTCAAATACATACTGCTGATAGCTAATATCATAAAAAGTAAATCCCCAGGTGGCATTCATGGCAGGGTAATCTTGTGTGATTTGTCCCTCAACGGTCGCCTGAAAACCGGAGATGGTAGCTTTTACAGAATCATTTGTGAAATAACCGACATCAATATTTTGAGCGCTTACCCCAAATTTTGTCAGGGTTGGGCTTCTCGTGAAAGAAAGATCGGAGATGGCAACAAAGTCATCAAAGCCTTCACCTTCTGCTTTCAATTCAATGTGCAACGAATCGGGATTTCCACCTGCTTTTAAGCTAATCTGCAGTTCCTGTGCAGGAATTTCCTGAGTTAAATAAGGCTGAATATCTGCAAAGGAAATGGGCCGGGTATCGGCTTGAGCCTGTAGTGTCGAGTCCTGAAGATTTGCAAAACCATTAGCCTTCAACATGGAACGGCCTGTTTCAATAACCAATTGGTTTAGTGTGATTTCCTGATCGGAATAAGAACCCGACGTTTCAAAAGCGATTGGGTTTGGAAGCCTGCCTTCTATCAGTTTAAAAGAGAGGGAGGATAGCGAGGCTGAAATTTCATCATATAAACTAAAACCAGCTGAGGCATTTAGGTCTTTTACCCGCAAAGTTGAATCCGGGAGGTAAGAATGTGACCGTACAAATATATTGCTGTTATTGAGATTTATAGCCTGAATATCTACGGCAAAAGGCGTGCTTGAGCTGTCTTCAACTTGACCCTTGGGAGTGGCGGGTTTTATCAATTGCTGAACATTAAAGGTGCTGTCAGCGGTTTCAATTACATTGGCATTTAAGCCTGAAATACTGACTTGGGAAGCACTGAAAGTATAGTCGAGTAAGCTCCAAATGTTGTATTGAATTCGTGCGGTATCTAGAGTAGCAAGAGTGTCAGATTGAGTGATTGTCAGGTTAATGATTGAGAAGTCATTCCATAAATCACCGTTAATATCACCGATACTTAGGGTTCCGTTCAGCTGCTGATTTGCAAGTTCAGTGACTTTGCTTTTTGCAAAGTTATGTACAGCTGATGTTTTGAGCGAGAACCGAAGCGCAGTAGCCAAAACGACTAAGCTGAATATAGTCCACCCTAAAGCTTTTAAGATACGGACTGCGATATGTGGTTTGTTTTCACTCATACGTTAAAATGCTTGCCCTATACTAAAGTGGAGGCCCCACCGGTCCCAGGCACTTCCAAAATTCTGCCCCTGATAAATACGTAAATCCTCATCAGTAGGGTTGACTTTATAAGCGAGGTCAATCCGGATTGGGCCAATAGGGGATTGATACCTGAAGCCTCCTCCAACACCAAATTGTATTGGGCTTGTGCCGGTATCACCAAAATTTCTCCAAACCTGTCCGCCATCTAAAAAAGCAGCAACGCCAAAGCCTTTGATTAAGTCATTCAGCTGAAAACGAAATTCGGTATTAAAACTAACCATCGCACGGCCACCAATCGGGACAAATTGTTCAAACTCTCCTTGTTCATTAATGATGGCGCGCTTAGGCCCCAGTTCCTGCCGGTTCCATCCACGGACGGAGTTTGTGCCTCCACTGTATATTCGAATATCGGATGGGAGAGAGTCTTGCTTGGCATAATAGATTCCGGCAAAGTTTAACCGTTTGGCGAATACAATGTTGTCAGTTAAGGATGTGAACTTCCGGGTATCCATGCCAAATTCCTGGAAGCTGTAGGTTGCTTCTCCAAATAGTCCTGATAACTCCCAAAAAGGTTGAAGAGACCACCCTTTTTGACCTCGACGCAGACTCTTAGAATAAAAAGCATTCAAATTAAAAGAGGAAACGTTGTAAGCTTCGATACTGTCTGGCAGGCTTTCCTGTGAATTTAAGGTAACCTCATTGTTCAGGGTAAATTCATAGGAAATAGTACCCGTAAGATTCGGGCTATATTGATAGATAAAACTACTGACAGCACCACCTCGAACAATTTCATAAGAAGGCTCCAGCTTGTGCTGTACAAATGGAGAAAGTACCAGCGAGCTTTTCGTGTTATACAAGTACGGAAACAAGTAGGTAGTCCCAAATCGTTGCTCAATGGCTGATGCATTCGCAGTAACAGTCAGTCGTTCACCACGGCTCCGTACATTTCGATGTGTCCACGAAGCTTGTCCGCGGAATATTTTATAGAAATCAGCCCAGCCGTCATCAATGCGGGTTAAGTTACCAACCCCAAACTGAAGCTGAACAGACCGAAGGGGAGCTTCTTTAACACGAACCTGGACATTTATGGAAGAATCTTGGGGTTGTTCAGGAATGTTAATCAATGCAAAGCGAAGGAGATGATGACTGAATACCTCACGTTGTGCTTCCCTGAGTTTGTTTTCGCGGAATAATTCACCACGGTCAATTCCAGTTTCGCGAATAATGTATTTTGCAGCCAGATTTTCTTCTCCCTCAACAATAACAGAATCAAACCGTGCTCGTGGCCCCGGTGTGCTTATCAGGTTTAGGTAGGCTTTTTTAGAAACGCTGTCAATATCTGCATTGATTTGAGTTTTGGCATAAGGATAACCAAGGTTTCTCAGGGATCCGGTGAGCCGTCCTTCCTCCTCAGTTATATTAATCGTCTCGTATCGCTGTCCCTTTTTATATGGTAGTTTTTTCTTGATCTGGCTAAAATCATCATTGTTAATAATAAGGGAGCTGTCTTCTTCAGATGAGGCAATTTCAAAATCAACCGTCTCAATTCGAATAGGTGTGTTTTCCGTAATTTCGAATATGACTGATTTCCTCCAGTCTTTATTCAAGTCTTCTATTCTGTAGTTCACTATTACATCATCAAATCCACGCCGCTGGTAAAACCGCTGTATCCGGATAACGTCCCTTTTTACCTCATTGAGGTTTAGCAGCATTCCCGGTTTTTTCCAAAAGATTAACTTTTTTAAGGGAGAGGGAGATTCATTGTAAATCACATCTTTGATTACAATAGATTCAAAAGTTCTGTTTCCTTCAACCTTAACACTCCATACCCGTGGTGGTACCGGATCATCAGAATCATCCTGTGCATTTGCCATATTAAATGACAGGCAGAAGACGCCAAGTAGCGAGAGCAGCCGAATTAGAAGTTTTAAATTAGTAGTAAACAAACGAGTGATTTATATTATTTGAGATAAGTATAACTGAATGTTAGTTATCTTTGAAATCTTAGTTTAAGCTTTAAATTTTGTTGCATTATTAATGCAAGCAACGTCCTTTTATGATTAAGTATTTTCTGGTAACAATTGTTTCACTATTGCTGATTTCGTGCAAAAGCACGGAAGAGTTTACAGGCTTTTCTTACGATCCACCTGACGTCACCAATACGACCGACAAAAAAATAAAACTTCAAGATCGTAGGGTAATTGGGGTTGGCTCACCAAAGGTCTGGATTAGTAACGAATTTGAAGGCGCTCGCGTGAATGATTTTTATGCTGTTAATGACTCCACATTTGAGGTTTTTATCGAGTCGGAAAATTATCCTATAAATAATAGTCCATGGTACGCTTTTAAAGTATGGAGCGATACCGTTCGAACAGCAAAGATAAGGCTAAATTACCGGGATGCCACACACAGATATATTCCAAAGCTGCAGAGCTGGGTATGGCCCGACAGTATCTGGAAAGAGCAAATGCAATTACCCGTTGAATATGACACGGTATCCGGCACGGCCTCATTTAATGTGCTTCTCGCCAAAGATCCAATCATAATAAGTGGACAGCCTTTGAACACATCCTCAGAAATAAAGCCCGAGCTTAAAAAGCGAGGTGTGCTTGGCAAAGATTTTGTACAGATAGAAGAAGCTGGAAAATCTAAGCTTGGACGCACTATTTGGAAGCTGGAGATTACCGAAGTTCCGGAAGGTCAGAAGGCACCTGTTCTGGCTATGGTGGGTCGGCAGCACCCTCCCGAAGTGACTGGGTACGTTGCCTCATTATTTTTCCTGGAGGAACTGGCCTCAGATACGGACTTAGCAAAAAGATTCCGAGAGACCTTTATAGTAGAAGCATTTCCAATGCTAAATCCAGATGGGGTTGATATGGGCCACTGGCGGCATAATGCCGGAGGTGTTGACTTAAACAGGGATTGGGAAAACTTCAATCAACCCGAAAACAGAGTGGTGAGAGATGCCCTGACGCCTATTAAAAAAGATGAATCAAAAGTGATGTTCTATGCGCTGGATTTTCATTCAACCAACGAAAATATCTTTTATCCAATTAATGAAGAAGTGAGAACGTCTCCGGATAACATCACACAAAAATGGACTGGAAAGGTGGTTTCGGAAAACCCGAATGTGGCTTTCAATATTGAAGAATTTGACACTTCATCTCCTATTGCAAAAAACTGGTTTTATCATACCTTTGGCATTGATGCGGTTACTTACGAGGTAAACGATAAAATCACGGAGGAGGATATGGAGGCCGTATCACGCTCAGCCATAAGGTCTCTTATGCAGTTATTATTGGATGAATGGGAGAAAACAGCTCTTGAAAACTAAATTTGGGATGCACATATTCTGGACAATTAAATAAAAGGCAATGACAGGTTCACAAGTACTACTAGAAGGAATTTATAACTGGAAGCTAAGACTGGTTTTGAGTGCATTACTTTGCATCATGGGCTTAGGCATTTTAATAAGCATGGCACTTGGGTTGGTTGTAGAACTCTCGGTACTTGACCGGTCTATAGTTGGTATAGCTATTTTTATGGTGGGTACGCCCGCTTACCTTATTGCAAGTAACCTCGGTAAAGTAGATCAATATACTATAGCCGGATTCTTGAATGAAAGCCTGAAAGAAATTGATGGCGATGCTGAAGTATTAGTCAAGAAAGAAGCTGAGCTGGCTCCGGAAGAAAAGTCTCGCCGGGAGCAGTTAGAAGCTTTTTTTATTGAAAACCCACTCTACAACTTCCTGCCTGATAAACCAGTTAAGCAAGCCTACTTCCTGTTCTTAGTTTCTTTGATTGCAAGTTTTGCAATTTGGTACGTAGAGCATTCTTAATTTCTAGTGCGTCAAAATATTAGACAAGAAGAAGGCAGAAATCAGCAAGTATCTTTTCTTTTTTAAGTCCCATCTTCAAACTGTTCAGTAACTAAATCTGTTATATTTTAGCTGCTTTAACTAAGAGAAAAGCACATATATATGGGCCATAATCATAATCATCATCACCACCATCATCATAATAATGTAGATGATGCCTCTATTTGGAAGCTGTGGGCTTCTATATTCTTTAATCTGGCAATCACCATTGCTGAGTTTGTGGGTGGTATACTTTCCAATAGCTTAGCTCTTCTTTCTGATGCTATCCACAACCTGAACGACACGATGTCGTTAGGAATAACCCTAGTTGCCAAGAAGATTTCAAAAAAGGGAGCCAATCCCTCCAAAACATTTGGTTACAAACGAGCTGAAATTATCGGTGCTTTTATAAACCTGATTACATTGGTGATTGTAGCTTTATTCCTGATCAAAGAAGGAGTAGAGCGCTTTTTTGATCCTCAGCCTATTGATGGTTACATCATGTTTGTGGTAGCTATTGTAGGATTGATAGGAAATTTTGCAACGGCTGCATTACTCTGGAAAGACTCGAAAGATAACATCAACATGAGGAGTGCTTTCATCCATATTCTGTCAGATGGACTTTCTTCGGTTGGGGTGATTATTGGCGGTTGGTTAATTCTGAAGTATGAGTGGTATATCGTAGATACGATTCTGACAGTTATAATTGGGATCTACATTCTTTGGCATTCCTATTATATGCTTCGTGAAACCATCAATATTTTGATGGAGTCGAAGCCGGAGGGCATTGATATTTCTGAGCTCACAACCAGTATGAAAAGCGTAGAAAAAGTGTGCGATGTGCATCATGTCCATGTTTGGAGGCTTGATGAAAAGAGCACTTTATTAGAAAGCCATGTAGTTATCGAAAAAGACGATATTGGTGATATGGAGTCTATAAAATCATCCCTTAAAAAAATACTGCACGACGAGTTCGAAATTCATCACAGTACGCTCGAGTTTGAATTTGAACCATGTGGAGCTCACAGCCACGAAGTTGTTCATAAGCATTAGAGTTTTCATTATCGCAGAAGTGCTGTGTTGATGAAGTTTCGTATTTAGCGACTTTAATGATCATAAGAATTAATGATTATCTTCAACAAACTTTGAAAAAATACCAAGAATGAAGAAACTACTTTTATTAGCATTACCCTTTTTAGTAATTGCCTGCGGAAATAACCCGGATGTAATTGAAGATATGGGAGACGCTTCTTTCAAGTTGGTAGATGCAGATAGTAACAGCGTTACCTTCCCCGATGATTTTGAAGGCGATTATGTGGTGATGGGATTTATATATACCAATTGCCCGGATATATGCTCATTGATAACACAGAACCTGGTAAAGATCCAAAAAGACCTGAACTACCCGGAGGATGTTCAGTTTATAGCAGCTACTTTTGATCCAAACAGAGACACCCCATCAGCATTAAAAAAATATGGAAATGCATTTGGCGTGGATAAAAACTTCACCTTTCTAACGGGAGACTCCACCGAAGTTTTTGCACTGATGGACAGTGCTCGTGTTCGCAGCCAGATTTCGTTATCACGAGAAACCGAGAGTGGAGAGAAGTTGTATTTTATCAATCACTCAGACAAAATCATGGTTCTTGATAAACAAGCAAGGGTGATTTTTGAGTATGGCGGCAGCCAAAAAATGATCCCTTCTTTAGTCGTTGAAGATTTAAATAAAGTACGATGAGAAAAGCAGTATTAGTTATAGTGGCAGGAATGTTTCTGACAGCTTGTTCTAATGACAAGCCTGTTCCCCAAGAAAATCAAATTACTGAGCGGGTTCGCCCAGCAGCTTTAGGAGGCACAACAGCAGCTTATTTTGTTTATACCAATCCATTAGAAAAAGCCGATACCTTGATTGCAATACAGGCTGATTTTGCAGCAATGGCTCAGGTTCACGAATCATATGAAACAGAAGATGGGATGATGGGGATGAGGGAGCAAAAAGAAGTTATAGTTCAGCCCGGTGAGGAGTTGCGTTTCAGGCAAGGCGGACTCCACGTTATGCTCATGAATACAAACCGGGAACTTGCTCTGGGTGATTCTGTTCAGTTAGGGTTGAATTTTTCAAACGCCGGAGTAGTTGATAAAAAACTACCGGTACTTCAATAGGTTTGAACAAATAGAGGATACGCGATGCAAGAATTAGTGAGCGCTGTAGAACAAACTCAGGTTTTGGTCGCTTTTGTTGGTCTTGTTATTCTATTCTTGATAGAGAGCATTCACCCCTTTTTTGATTTTTTTAAAGGATCCTTCAAAAACCGAGGGCGACATTTTTTGGCTAACATCAGTTTGGGAGTGGTAAATGCGCTTATGAATGCCCTGATATTTGTAGGGCTTTGGCTATGGGCATCTACATGGGCTGATAATCATAATTTCGGGTTACTAAACTGGCTGGAAAGCTCATTTCCCGCTTTCGCTGGATGGCCAAGGGTAGTAGTTGCGGTACTTATATTTGATATCTGGATGTACGCCTGGCACCGGATGAATCACCGAATACCCTTTCTATGGAGGTTTCATCGGGTTCATCATTCAGATCCCAATATGGATGTTTCTACAGCAACGAGGTTTCACACAGGTGAGATTTTGTTCTCTTCAATATTGAGAATTCCAATCATTATCATCACTGGATTGTACCTGTGGGAATTGCTGATTTATGGAATTTTGGTAGCTATCGTTGTTCAGTTTCATCATGCTAACATCAACCTCCCTGGCAAGATGGATTCTATTTTAAGATGGGTGATTGTGACCCCGCATATGCATAAAGTTCATCACTCTCGGTGGCAGCCGGAAACGGATTCAAACTACAGTACCATTTTTTCTTTTTGGGATCGGATTTGGAGCACATTTCGTCTACATGATCCTTTAGAAACAATTAAAATGGGTCTGGATGAATTTGATTCAGAAGAAGATCAGCAGGTGAAAGGAATGTTTTCCATGCCGTTTAGAGAAGGGAAGAAAGAAGAGTGACGCTTTTATTTCATACAAATAAAAAAGGCTGCCGGGGAACACCCGACAGCCTCAACCACTTAACCAATCAGATTACTCTATCGTAAACTGAACCATTACTATGTTTTGCATTTCGTCAAATACGGGGGGATCGTCTGATCCTTCAGAACCATCGAAATCGTAAGACCCGATTGTTCCATTATCGATGTGCAACATCGCCCATACTTTTTCTCCTGACTCTACGGTCTCTCCTTCGTCAAGCTCAATTACCAAATCATTATTGGCGCCTGTGTAAACCTGACCGTGTCCAATGCTTGCGGGCACAACAGGGCTGTCGCTGCCTGTATCTCTGTGAAGCACTACAAAACCTATTTGGTTAGTCATAGTTTCTGAAATGGTAATCATTCCATCTTCAGCAGTTTGATTTTCGACCATTACGGCTGGGGAAGCGGAACCACTCACAGTAATACTGGTTAAAAGAATTCCGTTTGCGGTGATAACCGGTTGGTCATGTGGGCCGGCTCCGTCAAATTCATACTCACCAATAACACCGGTGTCATAGTGCGCCATTGGGTAAAGAACATCTCCATCTTCTACTACTACACCTTCATTAAAAGTAATTTGAACGTCGGTATTCATTCCTTCTGAAATAGGAGCTTTACCAATAATTTCAGGTATCTGCGGTCCGTCGTTGTTAGCATTAGATGCATGAACTACAATCCACCCATCAGTGTCAGACTCAACATCAACAGAAATGGAGTTGTCCATAACCATTTGGTCCTCAGCTGTTATTGTGGACATGTTTTCAATCACTTCAAACGAAGTAAGTACAATATCGCCGGCGGGAGTGATTACTGGTAAATCTAATCCGCTATTACCGTCAAATTCATACTCGCCAATTGTTCCCGTATCATAATGGAGCATTGGGAAAAGGTTATCACCGGTAGAGACTTCAGCTCCTTCATTAAGAACAATTTCAACGTTCTCATTTACACCGGCTGTAACTGGAGCTTTACCAATAATTTCAGGGATCTGTGGTCCGTCATTATTAGCATTTGGACCATGAATTACAATCCAGCCATCTTCTGCGGCTGATACCGATGTGATTCTAAAGATATTCCCTCTGTTAACCTGATCCATTGATGTTATTGAAGGATCGGTTTGAGAGATAGAAAACGAAGTCATGACGATTTCGTCATTGAGGGTTACAGGAAGGTCTAGCCCACTGCTTCCGTCAAATTCGTATTCGCCGATTGTTCCGGTATCCTCGTGAAGCATAGCCCAGAGGGTTTCATTATTCTGTACGCCTTCTTCTAATTGAATAGAAACGTCAGTGTTTGTACCGGCTTCAACCATAGCTTTTCCGATAATTTCAGGAACCTGAGGTCCGTTACCGTCAGCATTAGAGCGGTGAATTACAATCCAGCCATTTTCTGGGGATACTACATTAGAAATGACTACTTGGTTACCGCTGGAGGTGCCCTGGGTATTAACAGCTACCGATGGAATATCGCCATCGTTTTCTCCTGAGGAGTTATTATTGTCGCAGGCTGTGAAGGAAAGTCCGACAGCAGCCAAAATGATGAATAATTTATTTAATGATTTCATAATAATTGTTACTTGATGATTTTTTATTTCTAGTCTGGTTTTGAATACGAGGTGAGTTTTCAATCAGATTGTTGATTTCTGATTTTTCTTAAAATCGTATGCCTTTTGGTCCGAATATTTTCAATAACTGACTACTAAGAAGGGTTGAAATAGGCATTGACTAGAAATGGAGAAAAGATGCCGGGTGTGGTAGGTTTCTATTAAGGGAGGAGGAAATAAAAAAGCCTTGATCTATCAAAACCAAGGCTTTATTGAGTTATTCGGAGTATAATTTGCCAATCTCTTAATCTCGGCAAGAGAAAATACGAATCGAATAAAGTCTTGGATTGGAATTAAAAAGGGGTGTAGCTAATGTGACCTTAGCTATTCTATAGAGAAGTGGGACAAGTGGAAAAGAAATGAGTAGTGGGAAAGGTGGTTTAGAGGTACTCTACAACGGCGGTTATCTGGCCCTGAAAGTGGCCCTTCAGGTTTTGTGAGTTTTTAACTAAGCCATTTACTGAAATGTTGTGTTCGCCTTTGTCATTAGAGACTTGATTAATGGAGAGCGAATCAAGGTTGATTGCTTCACCGTTTTCATTTCTTAAAGAATTCGAGTTAATGACGCTGACATTTACATCAGTTCCGGGGGCAGCAACTAAAGAAAAAGCGCCTGCTTTCACCGTATTATTCTGTTCTAACGCCAAAGTACTCAGGTCAATAATGGCATCTTCGACGGAAGTGAATCCTGCGCCGCTTACAACTTCAACTCTGGCCTGCATAACAGCAGTAGTCTGAGCTTGTGCTGAGAACCCGATTCCTGAAACCAATAAGGCCACTATGTATAAAGCTGTTTTCATTAAGAGGTGTTTCTTTAATTCATCCACAAAATATTAAATTTCTTTAATATTAAAAAACTCTAATGTTTATAAATGTAGTAATTCTCTTCCATTAGTCTAAAAAAGAGGGCTCAAATAGCTATAAAGGCTGTTTTTACAACTATTAGAATATTAAAGGATTTTAATGTTTAGCTTTTCTTAGCTGATTTAGAACTTAGGATGGGTAAATAAAAGGGAAAGTCAGGGTAGGCTATATTCTAAAGAAGCGCTTTACTTTAATGATGCGGGCCTTCTTTCTGAAACTGTTAAGTGTACTTTCATCAAGGCCTATCGAGGAAGGGTCGGTTTCAATTTCTTTTAAGGATTCTACTGGGTTTAATACCCCAAGGTGTTTGATAAATGTATTTAGGTGGCTTCGAAGATATCGTTTTCTGTTTTTATCAAGAAGGTTTAAGATGAGCTTCCATTTTTCTGGCTTTATGGAACATTCAATACCTAAGCCGATTGCATCTGAATCATCTGGACTATTGAGGCAGATTTCTAGTTGAAGTTCAAGGTTGTCAGGAAGGGGTTCGGGGCGGAGAAGTTTTGGTCCTTGGTGCTCTTTAAAGCCACGCGGGAAAAAACTCTTCCAGAGTTCACCTGTTGACGGGTCGTGATAAAACACCTCAAAAGTTTCCATATCCTTACGGACGGGAACCATATCTCTGATGCGTTCAATTTGTCGCTTACTGTTGATGATATACATAATTAGACTACTCTATCTAAAGATACTTCTACTCATAGTAAAAGTTCCGAGGAGTTAGATTGTTACAAATTATTTCAGGCTATTTTGTAATTGTTGATAGGTAGGAAACGAAAGAAGTAAATGAATGGCGTATTACTCAACTCGTTCTATAATGATAATCGTAATATCATCGCTTTGTGCCTGACCTCTACTGAAATTATCAATGGTTTTTAGGAGATTCATCATCATCTGAGAAGGAGTCAGTGATTTATGATCGAGCAACCATTCTTCAAAAGCTTCATCGGTAAAAAAGTCACCCTCAACATTTCGGGCTTCCGGAATACCGTCAGAAAAAAGGATTAATTTCTCGCCGGCTTCCATGGTAATGGAGTCTCCGGTAAAATCTACAGGATCCATGATGCCCAGCATAACGCCACCAACTTCAAGCTGAGTCAATTTGTTATAATGTACATTAAGAAGGTAGGGGTTATTATGGCCTGCATTCACATAATTAAAAACATGATTCTCGGTATCAAGCTCTCCGTATACAGCCGTGATAAACTTATCAATAGGGGAGTCTTCAAAAATCAGTTTATTCACTCTATTGACGGAATCACTAACATTATTATTATTCTCCACATGGGAGCGAAGTGAGGCACGCATAGTGGCCATTAATAATGAAGCCGGAACACCTTTTCCGGTAACATCGGCCACGGTAAAACCCCAACGGCTTGTATTTGGAATAGGGATGTAGTCATAATAATCACCACCTACACTCTTGGCGGGCTTACTACACCCAGCCACTCGATAATTTGGGATATTAGGTACTTCCTTAGGCCAGAACCCGGACTGAATAGTTCGTGCAACTTCCAGCTCTTTATGAATTAATTCTTTTTCTAATCTCTCTTCCTGAAGTTTCGCATTCTCGATTGCAATAGCAGCTTGATTGGCTAGAGTCTGAAAAACGGGTATTAAATCGTCAGTAAATTCTTTGTCGTCTTTCCGATTTATAGCCTGCAGAACACCGATTACTTCATCCTCATTATTGATGAGAGGGACACAAATCAAATCGTTAGTAACGAATGATGTAGACTCACTTAGTTCCCCTTCAAAGCGTTCATCATTCTGAACATCCTTGACAAGAACTGGCTCTCGATTCTGTGCAACCCATCCACTAAGTCCCTGATTAGAAGGAATGCTTTTTCCGGATACTTCAGCTGTTGCAGGACCTGTAGGTACTGTTAAGGTCAGTCTAGTTTTATCATCGGATAGTAGAAATAAGGAGCTTGCCTGGCTGTCCATTATGATTTTTGTTGAATCCATAATATCCAACAAAAGGGTTTCCAGCTTAAGGTTAGAATTCATTTTACCTACTAAAGCCATCAGTAGGTTAAGCTGGTCTCCATTAATTGACTGTATGGTGGTCTTCATACCCGATACCCTTTTAAATTTTTAAGCTAATCTGAGTTCCCGAACCCTTAAATGATACAAATATGTAATCAAAAAAATTTTCAGTAGCGCTGATAATATAAGAAAGTCAAGAGAATAAACTAGCTGAATGCTCAATGAGTTATGAGAGTCTGCGCAAAACAAAACAGTTAGTAATAATATGTGAGGTTAGAATAAAGCATTAGTAGCACACATTGAATATGCGGAAGAAAAAACAAGGAATACTTCAGCGTTAACACATATAAAAGCAAAGGAACCGAAAGGGATTAATTAAAATGAAACTGCGAATTTACGTCATACTTCCCTAGCTTTAAGCGTAGAAATTAGTAAATATTCGTTGAAAAAATATTACCAAACCCAAAACCCGATTCAACATTAAAAAGTATTATTATTAAATGATTAATGTCCAAGAAAAGAAGATTTTGGAACTCCTATGCAAGACATTTTGAGTGGCCTTCTAACTATCGGAAATGGTCACAAAGAATACGAGTGTGCCATATTTGCTGTTAGTGGAACCGGCGCAGCGGAGGCTATACTGAATTCTTCACTCAATAAAACGAAAAAAGCTCTTATTGTTACAAATGGGGGGTATGGCATTCGAATGAAACAGATTTGTGAATCATATGAACTTCCTCATGAGACTATTTGCGATTTTGGTGACTATCCGGATCCAAAACTGATTAAAGAAAGGTTAGAAAATGGTGACTTTACCCACTTGGCTATGATTCATCATGAAACCTCAACAGGAATGATGAATCCCATAGAAGAAATTTCCGAATTATGCAGTGATTTTGATGTGACGTTGATTGTGGATGCTATGAGTTCTTTTGGTGCTTATCCTATGGATTTAGATAAGCTGAATATTGGGTATTTAGCCGCTTCATCCAATAAGTGCATTCAAGGGGTGGCCGAGCTGTCGTTCGTGATTTTCCGTAAAGAACTATTGCCGGAACTGAAGCAAAATTCCCGAAACTTCTACTTTGATTTGTATAAGCAGTGGAAGTATTTAAAAGAGAAAAAGCAGCTTAGGTTTACTCCGCCCGTTCAGGTTAGCTATGCTTTTATGCAGGCAATTGAAGAAACGCTCGAAGAAACGATCCATTCTTGGTGGAATCGGTACAGAGAAAACTGGCAGGTGCTATGTGATGGGCTTAGCGATCTTGGATTTAATTTCTATTTACCTGATGGACAACAATCCAGAATTTTGATGGCTATTAAGCTAAATAAGGTGTTGCCAAAAGGCTTCGACCATTTTCATGATTATTTGTACAAAAAAGATATCACGATTTATCCGGGCGTAATCCCGGAATCTGATACTTTCCGTATGGCAGTAATAGGGGACTTATATAAGGAGGATGTTGAGCGAGTGGTCTCAGAAATTTGCTCTTACCTTAAACCATATAGCTAGTAATGAAGCACCAAAAATTACTTTTCCTATTTCTTTTTGTTTACTCAGTTGCATTCGCCTACTTACTTAATCGAAGTTTAAACCTCGAGTTCAACGGCGAGCTCATTGCTCTATTACCGGCAGATAATCCTCACCTAAATACCTACAAAAAACTTGAACAATTAAATTCTAGCGAAGGTGGATTTACGCTCATTATTAGTTCCAAAAATGGTCAATCAGTTGTTCCATCGTCACATGCTATCAAGGACTCCCTGCTAGAATTAAGTAATAAAAGTAAGCCAGTATTTAGAAGCGCAGAGTTGGAAAATGACTTGTTTGATATCCGCAAGTCTGCCTTGTTTCTAATGACGGAACCAGAACTTGATAGCCTTTACATTGAGATTAGTAACTACGTAACTCAACAAAAGCTAGAGGCTAATCCACTTTATGTTAACTTTGATGAAGATGAAAACGCCACACCAGAGACTTCGCTCGAAACAGCCTCAAACTCTTCAGTACTGCTTGAAGAAGTGGCAAGTACACGCCGGTACAATATGAATGAGGACAGTACCGTGATTAGCATATTATTTCTTGCGGATTTTCCTAAGAGCGACTACAATAAGGTGAAAAATACATATCAGCTATTACAGCGGCAGAAAAATGAACTGGAAGCAAATTTCAATAATCTGGAGTTATATTGGGGAGGTTCTTATGTAGATCACTATTACAAAATTAATGATGTGCAGAGTACGATTGCAAAGGCATTAATCATTGGTATTTTTAGCCTTGTTGGCTTTCTAATTGCATATATGGTTCTGGTGAACCAAAACACCGGCTATAAAATCCGGTATGTGATTGTAGATATTCTGCTCGTGTTCTTCGTGCTATTTTCCGGTTTTATCATTTCAATTGGGTTCTCGTCCTTTATTTTTAATGAGATCAATGTATTCACGGGTATAATTTTCAGCATCCTCTTCGGAATAAATCTGGATTATATACTGCATCTTTACTCTATCAATAAGCAATATCCTCTAGATACATCCTCACTGAGCAGCATAGTTCGTTCTTATTTCTCGTCAACGAAGCCCATTTTGTTAAGCTGCCTGACCACCGGACTGGCTATTATGAGCCTGATATTTGCTGAGTTTGAAGGCTTCATTCAGTTTGGCATCATTTTCTTTATCAATATTATTGTAAACTTACTATCGACGTATCTGTTTTTACTGTTTTCACCTTCTATTCTAAAAAGTAGTTCGGTAAAAGACCAAGCCACCCTCTGGCTAAATACTTCATCGTCCGGAATCAGTAGACAAGCCCGTAAAATAGGGTTACCCGTATTTTTACTTCTAATAAGTGTTGGAGGATTTATTGGTGCTCAATCTTTGAGTTTTAACTTTAATTTTTCGGAGTTAGAACCGGAATCCAGCAGGACATCTTTCGATGAATTGAAAACCCAAATCGAAACCGGTGAGAGTTACCATGACCCCACATTTTTTGTAACCGATAATGTGAGAGAGTCAAAGGCTTTATTTAATGAGATAAAAGCCGGAATAGGTAAGAAATATCAGGATATTGAAACGGTAGAATCTTTCTCAGCTCGTTATCCTACAGGTGACGAGGAACTCAGTATGAAAGCTCAAAAAGTGGATTCAATAAAACAGTTGTTGGCTGTAAATGAAGAGTTTTTAGCTAATGTTAGTTCTGATGTTAAAGAGTTTATTGATCTAGCCCAAAATTCGGTACCGCCTACCATTGAAGGTTTGCCTAAATACATTAAGAACAGATTTTTTTATAAAGATGGAAGTATGGCGCCACTCGTTGTTGTGTACTCTGCCATGAGTTTATCAAATGGGCAAGCTTCCATTCAATTCAGGAAAAGTTCAGGAGCAATTTCAGTAGAATCGGGCAAAACATTTTATGCAGCAAGCACTCAGATGATTGCATCCAGTATTTTAGAGCTTTTGATACAGGAGTCGACCTTTCTTTTTGTGGTTCCACTGATTACAATTTTGATGATCTTAATTTTGTACTATCGATCTGTTCTGAGAGCACTGCTTGCGGCAACACCGCTATTACTTACCATTGCAATGATGCTAGCAGTTCGGTCAGTTTATATGTTCGATATTAATTTATATAACGTGATTGTATTTCCTATAATAATAGGTGTTGGGGCTGATAATGGAATACATCTTGTAGATGCTCTCATAAATAAAAGGGCGTCGTTTTTGGAGTATTTTCTTTCAAGCAGGTTCCCTGTTTTAGCCGCTTGCTCAGTAACAACAATCCTGGGATTTATTGGTCTGCTGTTTATTGATCACCCTGGAATGGAGTCGGTGGGTATCTTGGCCATTACAGGGATAACAACAACCCTTCTGGCAACTTATATTACGTCCTTATTAGTTCAGACTTTTCTTCTTAAGAGGTGAGCTACCAATCTTTAATTTCTGTAAGGATTCTTTGATCTACTTGGTTTTGCTTCTTACCCACCAATAAGTAAAGTCCATAAGAGGCAATATTTGCGATTAGATAGATGTCAAACCTTCCAAATAAACTGGAAACCAGTATTCCGTTTCTCATGATGTTTGACCCACAAACCCAAGCCCAGCCCGCTAGCATTTTACGACAGTGCCGCTGATAAACTTCTTTGAATTTTTGAGGATCTTTTTTCCTTGCACGTTCAAAAGCCTCGGTGACCTCATCGCTTCTGAACTTAATCTTGTTTTGAAGCTGTACATAGTTAATCAGGACTGGATAAGTAACTCGTCGAAGAAGAGTTGAAGATCTGTCAAAATTGTCTTTAATGTCATCAACGGGAGGGTTTCGGTGCTTGGAATCGGTGAGGCTGAAATGTAAAAACTCCCCTTTGTAATATTCATAGAGGTTAGATTTAATGCTGTGTACGTATCCGGAAGCAAAACCGATAGCTAAGATACCTGCAAGGGTATATGTGTCAGCAAAATAAAGTGCTCCTGCGAGATAACAGCTGATAAATACCAGCATGTCATTAAAGAAATCAAGGTACTTTCCCATTTCCGATCGTTGATCGTATAAACGGGCAGCTTGTCCATCAGCACTGTCCATTAAACCTGCAAAAGTAACCAGTACAAACCCAATAGATGTGTACATCAAAACATCTTGCCAGTAGAGTAAAGTCCCTCCAGCCACCCCTATCAACATCCCTAAAACGGAAATATTTGTAGGAGTAAAATGTAGCTTATGGAAAAACTTAGCTAGTACAAAACCACAAGGCCGGCTGAAGTAGAGGTCATAACCTTCCTCAACAACTCGATTTTTTATAGAGTTATCGTAATTACTGAAAAAACCCTTTGAAGACATCCGTGGTTATTTATTAATTAGTTCTGACGTGAACGTTGATAGTTGTTTTATCAGATTTTCATTTTTGTGGACCAAAACTACTTCTTTCTCAAAAAAGTAACTTATCAAGTCAAAATTTGAAGATCCATAGACCGCTGTTTGGTCGTCCAAAATAAGCAATTTTGCGTGAAGCATTTTGCCTGGAACGTATTTAAAATTAATTTCCGAATAACGCTCCAGGCCATGCAAAAACTGAATAATCGGTTTATTATTATTCTTAGGAAGGATTACGGTGTTATCCTCTACCGAAGCAATTGCATCCAGCATTGGGTAGGAGATATAAGGTGATATGGCGATGACTTTATTACTGGATTTTATTCGGTTTATTAAGTCTCCGAACACTGCCTTGGTCTTCCATCCATTTAACGTGTAAAGGGTCACATCATCATTAACGTCTATAATAGGCTCTGGCTCGGTCTCATTTAAGTCAGCCATGAAGGAGACGTTTAAAGCAGCATTAATATCCGGGTTTTCTTGCCGTACCATCATGTCACTCCAAAGAAAATTATGCTCTGTAAAATTCATGCCTCCCACATAGGATACATCCTCATCAATGAGGATCATTTTCTTATGGTTTCGGGCAGGGTAGCGATGCATTAAAAACCCCATGGGGTTAGTAAATTTAATACGAAGGCCCATTTTTTTTGCTCGTTGAATAAGCTTGTCTAGGTCCTTACGTTCTTCGCGGGCATTGTCTTTATTCATCCAGCCTTGAGGTGCATTTAAAAAGGTATCATTAACAACAAAGCGTGAATAATGGTCAATCAATAAAATGCGCTCGATGGTTGGCTTACTGCCGAGCAATTCAATAAGTTTGACGCCAACCTGATCGGCTTCAAAACTCATGCATTGGATACGCACCGATTGCTTAGCATTTTGAACGTCGGTGGTAAGCTGCTCAAAAAAATGATCGCTATCCGTAAAAACACGAATTTCATTGGCAGCGTAATTTACACACATATTATTGGCGTAGTTTAAATATGAATATCATTCAGGTGTGCCCTTACGATTTATCAATTCCGGGAGGAGTACAGACTCATGTTACGCAATTAAGTAATGAACTGGTCCGAAAAAATCACAAGGTAATTGTATTTGCACCAAGCTTAACCAAATCAAGCCTTGAAAGAAAGTTTGATTGTAAGATAGAGCATATAACTGGCAGTGTGAGAATTCCGTGGTGGGGGAGAAATAGCTTAATCGACCACTCCATAAAGGATTGTACACATATTACTGCAACACGAATAAGTAACATTGACTTATTACAGGTGGGGACAATAAGTTATATCTATCAAAAACTAAAAGATCATAATGATACAATATTTGATATAAGGAGGGGATATCAGATCGCTAAAGACCTTCAATCTATATCCGGACTAGAAACTAAAAGTTCTACAAACTAATTTTTATACAGGTCAAAACTCGGTTTTATTGAATCGATTTGATTTTTTCCGAGCTAGCCAAGTTAATGATGATGGAAATATTACAGAACGTAAGGACCAGATTTTTAGCTTAGCTCTTGATTGGTACTCTAAATCGGATGATTTTCGCTTGTATCTTGAATGGGTCCGTGGTGACTTCTTTTCAGATTTCGGTGATTAATCGGAGTACAGAGCTTGTAAATCAAGGGGAAAATGATGATTCATAGATTTATCCACTACTTGATTCGTTCGTTCTTCGATTACTCTAAAATTTTCCTCGCTTACTTTTCGTTCGTACGCAATGTTCTGCCGATTTAAATATTCTTCTTTTGATTTTGTGTAGTAATGATTGATTCGAAGACTCTTTAATGGGTCAGGTTTATAAAACTTTCCACCAAAAAACCATAAGCATGTCCATTTATATGAAGAGAGACATCGTTTATTATCATTCAAATAGTTTTGTTAGCCATATCTTTGTAATTCGAAGTGCAGATATAACTCTCTAATACACCTTCTTCTGGCATTTTTTCATGCCCATTACTTCCAAAATCTATGCGAGGCACGCGGATAGATCGAATAGAGTCTTTCTTGAGCTTTTTTAACCAGCCCTTGATACTTTCTTTTTTGTCATTCATAAACAAGAACTCATCCAGATCAATCTTTAACAGCCATTCTGTTTCTTGTCGGTAATTGGTTGCTGCATAGATATATCCCATGTGATTCTTATCCTTCTGAAAAAAGAAGGTAGAACGCTGATATTTTGAATCTATCTTTGTCCAATCATGTACGGTAACAAACCCTTTTTCCTGATATAGCTTGAGAATACGCCAAGACTCTTCTGAACCACATTGGTTGAATAAGTGAAAGTGATCAACCACCTACCTCTTTTGATAAACCAGCTTTATATGTTTACACAAGAGTCATTGTTCTTGTGAGCCCACAAATAAAAAAAGCCCTCAGTATCATATAAGATACTTAAAGGCTTTATATATGTCGGGGCGACAAGATTTGAACTTGCGACCTCTCGACCCCCAGCCGAGCGCTCTATAGATCGAAATCTAGCTTTAAAGTTACCTAATAAGTGATTTTTTGTGCTACTGTATTTTTGTATAACAATGGAGTAACAACGATTCACTTTATACACAGAATTGTTCTTTGATTAATGATCAAATATAAGTTCTATTTTATTTCAATGTGAGATAAGATTCAAGATTGTTTGGCTATAATATTTTTTGAATCGTAGTTGTACAGTCTGCTTGACACTCAAATTAAATTGATAGTTCTAAAAGGCACGGTTATGCCTCACAAACAAGGATAAAGACGTCACTTATAAGCATAGAAAGAAAATCTGTAAAGCACGCTAAACATTTGAAATTATTTAACTTGTTGAAGTTATAGTTTTTGTTGTGTATCCTCATTTAAGGATGAATAAACACAACTATTATGAAAGCTTACATCTTAGCACAATTCGATAACCATAATGAATCACTTACCGGCTCTAAAGCTACGCTAACGAAGAATAAGACAATCAGGAAAAGGTTAGGGAATTTCATTCAGTCGAAGTATAGACAAGAAGACCTGGAATTCAACGAAATTGGAAAAGACTTTGCTGACGAGTTTTATGCATTTCTAAGAGAAGAATATGATCTATCCAATAATTCAGCTGTTACCTATGTGTGGATGATGGGAAAGGTATTTCGATATGCAAGGAATAGAGGGTTTAGTGTACCTGTTGATCCGGCGCAATACTTCTCATTCTCCAAAGATCAAAAGAGCATTAATTACCTAAATGAAAAACAGATAGAGGCCTTCCATAAGTTGGACTTAAAAGGAGATACGGATCTGGTACGGGATCTATTTCTGTACAGTTGTTACACCGGGATGTCCTTAGAAGAGTTGAAATCAGTAAGTTTTGAAGACGTTATCTATAAAGATAAATTGTATTGGTTCTCCCTAAAAAGAGGAGAGAGTTTTGAAAATCGATTAGTTCCTTGCCTACCAGAGTTAATGGATATAGACAATAAGTATGATGATAATCGGAAGGCAAAAAATTGCAATTTGATATTTCCAGGTATTGGAGGTGTTTCTACAAGTAAAGATTTAAAGGAGATACAGAAGATGATCGGCATCCCATTTAAATTGAAGTTTGAAACTGCTAGGTATACATTTGCAACTACGGTAGCTCTTAAATATCAACTACCGTTATTTGTTGTTCACGATGTGCTTGGCTTTAACGCCATCCAAAAAACTAAAGAATATCAGCAACTTTATTGGGCGCAAGCTAGAAGAGCATTTTCAGATAGTTAAGTTGATTAACTATTGGGAAGACTAACTATCGTCTTCTTCAAGCCTATCTTTTGAGGCAGAATCATCACTTTGTTTGGTAGTCAGCTTGCCCTGACGCTTCATCGATTCGACCCAAAGCGGATTCAAGTTGCCCCCTGTAATCACATTGTATCCACCATCCTTATAAACAGGGTGATCGTCTGGTAACATGCCTTTATAAGTAACTTTAGCCATTTTGCTTATTAACTTGATTGGTTTATGTATGTATAAGATAATGATTTCATTCTACCAGCGCCGGACCTTTCCTTTCTCTAAGTATTCATTGACATCATCAATATGGTAAAGAATCTTACGACCGTCTTGGGTAAATGAGATTCTGCGTTCATCACGAAGATATTGAATAGTTCTACGGCTGCAACCCAGATACTCCATTACATCATCAGTATTAAGCCATTCTTTACGTGAGGCCTCACGAATAGCTTTCGGAAGTAATTCTTTAAAGGTCTTTTCAACTGCCCTATTGATCATTTCCTGTAACTCTTCTTCAGAGGTGACAATTACTTTCATTTCAACAAAATTTAGTTTTAATTATTAGAGAACTTAGGACAATGGTACTACCTAGGTTTGGTTGATCCGCTTACAGCGGTTATCTGCTTAATTCTCCCTTTAATTGTAAAGTTAAATATAAAATGGAGTAAAGTTATGAAGACCAAGTTTGGTAAGATTAAGATTGAGTGGAAAATTAAAATAGAACGATTATTCGTTGGGGCCCTAGTGGAGTGGCAGGTAGCTGATCCAACGTTTTCGGGACAACCAAGTCATTAAAGTAGGACTATTCCAAGATATAGGGTCAGGGGGGGTTCAAGTCCCTCCCACTCCACCACTATTTATTGCTTTCCTTTTATGAGTTTTACCCTATTTTAAGTTCTTGTAATAACCACACTTCACCATAATCTTAATTTGGGGATTAGCAGTACATGAGTACAGACATCAAGCAGTTGGAGAATCGTTTATGGAGTGCCGCAGATAGTCTTCGGGCCAATTCATCTCTCAGTTCCTACGAATATTCGAATCCGGTATTAGGGCTCATCTTTTTGCGGTATGCCTGGAGCCGGTTTAAGCCAGTGCACGATGAGCTTTCCCAGCAAGCCACAGGCCGGCGCACGATTGGACCGGATGACTACAAAGCTGAGGGTGTTATGTATCTCCCGGAAGAAGCCTGGTATGATCAGCTCCTAGAGATGCCTGAAAGTGAGGACATTGGCAAGGCCATCAACGATGCGATGGAAGCTATTGAACGGGAAAACCCGGAGCTGGCTGATGTGCTGCCGAAGCGATACAAACGATTTGATAACCCTATCCTGAAGGATTTGCTGAAAACCTTTTCCAACATTCCAATGGGAGTTGAAGGAGATGTATTCGGGCAGATCTATGAATACTTTCTGGGTAAGTTTGCGATGAGTGAGGGGCAAAAAGGCGGCGAGTTCTTTACCCCGACATCTCTTGTAAAATTGATTGTGGAAGTGATGGAGCCCTATGGCGGGAAGATCCTGGACCCGGCCTGTGGTTCGGGTGGTATGTTTATACAAAGTGAGAAGTTTCGTCAGCGCCACCGGGAGGAAGCTTCCAAAGTGCTTTCTATTTATGGACAGGAAAAGGTGGATGCCACGGTTCGCTTGTGTAAGATGAACCTGGCCGTCCACGGACTGGAGGGCGACATCCGCGCAGGGAATACCTATTATGAGAATCTTCACGATGTGGTCGGTAAGTTTGATTATGTGATGGCCAATCCACCTTTTAATGTAAGCGGGGTGGATAAGGAAGCCATTGAAACTGATCCCCGCTACCCATTTGGAGTGCCGAGTACCGATAATGCCAACTACCTGTGGATGCAGGAGTTTTATGCGGCCCTGAACGACAATGGACGCGCCGGCTTTGTAATGGCCAACTCCGCAGCCGATGCCCGACATAGTGAGCAGGAGATCCGCAAGAAAATGATTGAGGAAGGCGTGGTGGATGTAATCATCTCGATCAGCTCCAACTTCTTCTATACGGTGACCTTGCCCTGTACGCTTTGGTTCCTGGATAAAGGAAAGAAAGGCACCGACCGTGAAGACAAAGTGCTTTTTATTGATGCCCGGAATATCTACCGGCAGCTTGACCGTGCCCACCGCGATTATACTCCGGAACAGATTGATTTCATCTCAGGCATCGTCCGGCGCTACCGGGGCAAAGAAATGGAAGCGACCATCCCTATGGCTGCCGAAGAAGGGATAGAATATGAGGCCAATGGTAATGCCATTACTCAACCTGATAATATGAATGAGCTATTCCCGAATGGGAAGTATGAAGACATTCCCGGCTTGTGTAAAGTGGCTACAGTGGAAGAAATTGAGGCTCAGGGATGGAGTTTAAATCCAGGTCGTTATGTGGGAGTCAAAGAACGAGAAGAAAATGATGTTGATTTCAAAGTCAGGCTGGAAGAGTTGTATGAAGAATTAGAGCTTTTGAATATTAATGCCTCAAAATTAGAGAATCAGATATCTCAGAATATTCAAAGAATCTTAGAATGAAAGAAGTTATGAATAGTTGGGAGAACAAAAAGCTTGGCGAGGTTATTACACTTCAAAGAGGTTTTGATATTACAAAAAAAGAACGAGTTGAAGGTTCATATGATGTCATATCTTCTTCTGGAGTAAGCTATAATCATAATGAGTATAAGGTAAAGGGGCCAGGTGTAATTATTGGACGGAAGGGATCTTTAGGAACTGTTCACTACAGTGATAGTAATTACTGGCCACATGACACAACTTTATGGGTTAAAAAGTTTAATGGTAATGATCCGTTGTTCATTTATTATTTCCTTAAAACTCTTCATTTAGAGAAGTACGATGTAGGTGCTTCAAACCCAACGCTAAATAGAAATCATGTACACAAACTTCAGGTATCAGTTCCAGGCTTAAATACCCAACAAAAGATAGCTTCAATACTCTCAACTTTTGATGACCTCATCGAAAACAACACCCGGCGCATTGAGATTTTGGAAGAGATGGCCCGGCTCATTTACCGCGAGTGGTTTGTTCACTACCGCTACCCCGGCCACGAGAATGATGCTCTGGTCGATTCCGGAACGGATTTGGGGGAGATTCCTGAGGGGTGGGAGGTTAAAGAGCTTGGAGACCTATTTAAGGTTAAATCAGGATATGCATTTAAAAGTAAAAACTTATCAGATGATGGGGCTTTCGGTATAATTAAAATTAAAAATGTAACTGATAATGGGTTAGATATCGACAGCCTTGATTATCACGAAGGTCCAATACCTGAAAGAGGTCAAAAATTTAAGCTAAAAAATGGTGATGTTTTACTGACAATGACTGGATACATTGGTCGAGTTGTTCGAGTGCCAAAATTAGAAGGGCCCTTCTATGCTAATCAAAGGGTTGGCAAAGTATTTACAAAGAAATATAGACACCTTATTAATTACTTTTATGAGCTCTTAAAGAGCAGAGAGTATCAAGATATCATGAACAATTTAGCCTATGGGGCTGCACAGCCAAATATAAGTTCTAAAAACTTACACGGTATAATGGTAAAAAAACCAAAATCAGGAATAATAGATCAGTTTAATAGCACTGTACAACCTATTTATGAGGAAATCGATACGCTTATAAATAAAAATAGAAAGTTTCGGGAAACCAGAGATTTACTTTTGCCAAAGTTGATTTCGGGGAAGATTGAAATTGAAAGTTTATGAGTGGAAACAAAAAATTTGATTTGGCAATATTACTAAGCTTAGGTATTGGTTATATATACCTTATGGGTTGGATATATTGGGAGAGTTATTACAGTTTTTTTGGCATACCTGAAAGTGCACTCAATATTTCTTTTTTGAATATTATTCTTTCAGCTTGGTCAAGTTTAGTGATAATGTTCGCGTATATAATTATTGTATTAGACAATTCAGGTAAAAGAATAAATAGCATAGAAGACATAAGCATTTCTCTTCATCCAATAATACTATTACTCTTCTTAATAATAGTATTTAGCGTACAACCCTTTATAGATGCTTTATGGATTCGAATAGTTATAATTTTTTCTCTTTTGATTACCTACATTTTTATAAAAATAATTATTAGGGATAGAATATTTGCAGTAGGTAAGGCAATAAAGGATAACCACGGAAAATTTTTTATAGCTATTGCTTTATTGATGCTCTCCATTTTGGCAACTAAAATTTATGCTAATGTAGTTGCAAGAAGTGTTGCCAAAGGAGTATTTGGAAACAAAATAGATCTTTACTTAAAAGACTCTAAAGATGTTTTTAAAGACTATGTATTGATATCTAATATGGGGGGCAAATATTATATATGCGAGGAAATAGAAAATAATGACAAGCCAAATACTATTGTTATTAATGAAAATGATGTTATCCAGGTTAAATTAAATAAATGACAGGCAATATGAACTTACAGCAAAACTTGGAGAATCAGTTAGCTAAAACTCTAATTAGTGTAGATTCGTTATATTAACTAAATGCAATACCCTAAGGCACATATCAACCCAAAGCTATTAACGTTCTCTCGTGAGCGTATGGGGTATGATATACCCATTATTGCCGGTAAAGTACCGGTTAAAGAAGAGCGTTGGGTGCAGTGGGAAAAAGGAGAAGCCAAACCTACGACCAACCAGTTAATGACGATTGCTGAACAATTGGATCGCACTCCAGGATTTTTTTACTTAAATGATGTACCAGAGGAAAATGAAACCCTTTCTGAGTTCCGCACAATTAATAATATGCCGCTTGATGGAGCTCCACCAAAGCTGATTGCAGCTATTCGTGAAGCAAAAAGAAACAGGGAGCAGCTCTTTTCATTTTATGAATCTATAAAAAGGACACCGCAAACGATTCCAAAGCTTAACGTATTTTCAGGCACTGTGCAAGATCAAGCCCGCCAGATCCGGGAGTGGTTGGGCGTTACATTTGAGGTGCAGTCCTCCTGGACCAGTTCTTCTAATGCTTTAACTGAATGGAAAAACTTGTTGGAAGAGAAGGATATTTATATCACTCAATTTCCTTATGTAGAGGTAAACGCATGTCGGGGCTTTGCAATTGCTGAAGAGCAGTTTCCGGTTATTGGCATAAATTCGAAGGACTCTTACAATGCTCGAATATTCACACTAATACATGAACTGGCGCATGTACTTTATCGGGATTCTGTTCTCATAAATGATTCGTTGTCCGATTATTTTGGTAACAACCAAACACTTGAACAAAAGTGTAATCGTCTTACTGCTGAGATTCTTGTCCCTGACCAAAATATTAGAGAAGGATTTAACCGGGATAGACTATCCGTGAGAGAAGTAAACCGGTTGAGTAATAAATTTCGGGTATCTGGTTATGTAATACTTATCCGGTTAATGACTTTAGATTATATAACACAGGAAGAATACGATAGTCTTATTCCAGATTTCTCCTTCTATAATAATTCCTCAGGCGGGGGAGATGGAGGAAATGCTTATTACAATAAGATTGTAAGAAAGGGGAAATTGTACCTGAAAGCAGCTTTTCAGAACTATTTCAATGATCAAATAAATGTTGCAGAACTTGCCAATTTAACCGGTTGGAAAGTCCCCAATCTCAATGAACTGGCAGCCAAAACATTTGATTGGCCAGAGGAGGGCTCTTACGTGTGAAATACTCCCTCGATTCCGATGCAATTATCAATGCCTGGAGGGATTATCCCATCCAAAATTTTCCAAAAATATGGCAGTGGATAGAATCTTTAGGTATTGAAGAAATCGGTGGTATGTCAGAGGTGGTATTTAAAGAGCTTGAGAGGGGCGGTGACGAATGTTTTGAGTGGTTTAAAAAAAGGCGAGATTATTTTATTCATCCTTCTGATCAAACAATTCAAGCTGAAGTTCAACGGCTTGTAACGTATTATAACAATTTTGGGCTCACCACGGGTAAAAATGAGGGCGACCCCTATGTAGTTGCGTTAGCAATTGTAAAAAATGCCGTTGTTGTTACTAATGAATCTCCTTCTAATGATATGAACGGCCCTAAAATTCCTGATATTTGTCGGGCTGAGGATATTTATCGAATTAAATTCGTGGAAGTGATTACAAAAGAAGGAATAATATTTAGTTAAATATTAAAAGCTTTAAAAAAAATGCCATCAAGCTACAGTGAAGATGCATCGGTTGAACAACCAGCTATAGACATCTTCAAAAACATAAATTGGGATACGTTAAATGCCTATCAGGAAGAGCTGGCATCCAATGAGTCTTCGGGGACGCTGAGCAGAAGTACGCGGAATGAGGTGGTATTAGCGAAGCATCTCAAAGAAAAGATTCGGGAGTTCAATCCAAAGCTGCCTAAGGAACAAGTGGATGAGGTTATTAAGGAGCTATCCAAAGACCGATCCTCAATGCATCCGGTTCGGGCAAATAAAGAAATCTATGATCTGATCCGGGAAGGTGTTGATGTAGAATACCGTGGAACCGATGGCAAGCTTAAAGAAGTAACCGTCCAGATCATTGACTGGAACGAACCGGAGAACAATCACTATCTGCTGGTATCTCAACTCTGGGTTAGTGGAGATTACGGCAATAAACGCCCTGACCTGGTAGGCTTTGTAAATGGCCTTCCACTGTTACTGTTTGAACTCAAGAAGCCGGCGCGCCGGATTGAGGAGGCTTTGAATGATAATATCAGTGACTATAAAGATACTATTCCACAGCTCTTTTGGTACAACCAGTTCATCTTCCTATCCAATGGTGTGGATACCAAAATAGGCACGATATCTAATCCCTGGGAATTTTATACCGAGTGGAAGAAGATCAGTGATGAAGAAGAACCCGGCATAGTTTCCCTAGAGACCGCTATTCGTGGGATGTGTGAAAAGAACCGGCTAATGGATCTGCTGGAGCATTTCATTCTGTTTGAGAATGTGCAGTCCAAGCCAAAGAAATTAATGGCTCGCAATCACCAGTATTTAGGGGTAAATAACGCCATACAAGCCGTAAATCGTATTGAGGAGAACAAGGGTAAGCTTGGAGTGTTCTGGCACACCCAAGGCAGCGGTAAGAGCTACTCGATGGCCTTGCTTACCCGAAAGATTATGCGATCCATTCCGGGCGACTGGAAGTTCGTGATCGTTACAGACCGGCTGGATCTGGATGAGCAAATCTACAAGAACTTTGCCGGTGTTGGTGCTGTAACCGAACCGGAATCTGAAGTCCGGGCTGAAAGCAAAGAACAGCTTCAGCAACTACTGGGAGAAAACCACCGGTACATATTCACCCTCATCCACAAGTTCCACAGTCGAGACGGAGAAGAGTTTCCCGTCATTAGTGAGGATGATAACATCATTGTCATCACGGACGAGGCTCACCGTACTCAATACGATACCCTAGCAATGAATATGCGAAAGGCTCTTCCTAATGCTGCATTCCTTGGCTTTACCGGCACCCCGCTGATTAAAGGAGAAGATCAGAAAACCCGCGAGGTATTTGGTGACTATGTAAGCGTGTATGACTTCAAGCAATCCATAGAAGACAATGCAACAGTTCCCCTATACTATGAGAACCGCATACCAGAACTGGAGCTCAGCAACGAACATCTCAATGAAGAGCTTCAACAGCTCTTAGACGATGCAATGCTCAACGAAGAGCAGGAGAAGAAGCTGGAGCGAGAATTTAAGCAGGAATATCACCTTATCACCCGCAAAGAGCGACTGGAAACCATAGCTAAGGATTTAGTGCAGCACTTCCTCAATCGTGGCTTTATGGGGAAAGGCATGATGATCTGTATAGATCGTTTTACGACCGTTCGTATGTACGACCTGGTTCAGAAAGAATGGAAGGCTGAAGAAGAGCGACTCAAGAAGCAGATTCAAAGCGCCGGCGCTCATGAAACAGATGAGCTATTGGAACGGCTCAACTTCATGAAGGAAACCGATATGGCGGTGGTAATCTCTAAGTCCCAGAATGAGATTAAAGAGTTTGATGAAGAGGGATTAGATATCCGGGAGCACAGAAAGCGCCTGGAAAAAGAATCGCTGGATGATAAGTTCAAAGATGATGATGATCCTCTACGGCTGGTTTTTGTCTGTGCAATGTGGATTACCGGCTTCTCCGTTTCAAGTCTGTCTACGCTCTACCTGGATAAGCCGATGAAGAGTCACACGCTGATGCAGACCATAGCGAGAGCCAACCGGGTGTTTGTGGATAAGAACAATGGAATGATCGTTGACTATGTAGGCGTCTTTCGTCACCTGCAGAAAGCTCTGGCAACTTATGCCACTGGAAAGGATAATAAAGAAGGGGACGAAGACCCTCCGGTCAAGAATAAAGCCGAATTGATAGAACAATTAAAAGCAGCCATCCAGAAGGCCAAAAAGTATTGTAATGAACAAGGTGTAGATCTGGATAAGATCATCAATGCAAAAGGGTTTGAGAAGTCTAAGTACCAGGAAGAGTTCGCAAAGATCCTGGTAGACTTTGAAGAGTTAAATGAAGAAATAGAGGGAGCTGCTGATAAGCTCCTGATCAACGAAGAAAAGAAGAAAGAGTTCATAGCCCACGCTAAGACAGTGAATCAGTTGTATAAGTCCATCCTGCCAGATCCTAAGGCCAGCCAGTTCCTGCCGGCGCGAGCTGCACTGAAAGCAATAGCTGATTTAATAAAACGATTAGGGCCATCTACTGAGGACGATCTGAATGAAGTACGAGAAGAGATTTCCAACAAACTGGATGAATCTATTAAGAGCAAGCCATATATCATTGATGAAGGCTCTGAACCGATTGATCTAAGCAACATCGATTTCGAGAAGCTCAAAGAGCGATTTGCTAAGAAAAAGAATAAGCGGGTTGAGCTGCAAAAAGTGAAAGCCACCATTGAAGATCGCCTGGAGCAGATGATGGAAGAGAACCGCACCCGAATCGATTTCAAAGAAGAGTTTGAAGAAATGATTGAGCGGTACAATAACTACAGCGTTACTGCTGAGATCCAGCTTGAAGAGTTATTCAAGTTTGTGAAGAAGCTGGATGATGAGTCCGAGAGACATATGCGGGAAAACCTTTCTGAAGAGCAGTTGGCCCTGTTTGATGTGGTAACACTACATGATAAAGTACAGCTTACTAAGAAGGAGAGAGACAAGATAAAAGAAGGGATTAAGGAACTGCTGGACAAACTGAAGTCTGAGAAGCTGGTGCTGGATTGGAGTAAGTACCAGAAGCGAATTTCGGATGTGAAAGTCACCATAGAGAAAGAACTGGATGGCTTCTTGCCTGACAAGTATGATCGAAAGCTATATGCACAAACCTGTAGCGAAGTGTTTGATCATGTATTGCAAAGCTATTGACAGTTGAAATTGGAAAAGAGAGTGTGACTTCAGAAGTTAACTTTTACCTGCTGGATACATTTTATATCGGTAGTAATAGGTGCTTTGAGTTGGGAGTAAGTGGGGTCATTTTAGAGAGTTTTTTTGAGAGTTGGGCGCAATATTCCCGGCGCCGGATCTTACAAATATCTATCTCTATACCTTAAAAACTAAGGAAATTGTAAATCAGCCCTTATGTAACTTTAAACATGATGCGCCCACCTGACTATATTTAAACACGTTGATGTAAATTCCTTAATAATTTATGAGAATAAATAAATATTCTAAGATTAGTTCGGAAAAGAGGTCGACTTTACATAATGGTAGCTATAAGGAAATAAAAAGTTCGTTTAACGTCGTTTTAGAGTGGGTGTGATTTTAAGGCATTTGAACGGGTCCCCTATTGGGACTCCAGTTTCCTTTTTGATGAACCTTATAGACCATATGCCACTGAGGTAGCCATCCATAGCAGGGATTTTTAATATATGAGGGGGGTGAAAAAAATCCAGGCTCCAAAAGCCGAAAAAATGAAAAGCACCTGACAGAGGTGCCTTTCAGATTTTGAATAACTGCAAAACTGCAAAACTGCAATATTATGATACAATGCTATGCTGATTTCTTGTAAAGTCCTTTTTTTGGATTCTCTAGGATTCCCTCTTTAGTTAACTTTTTTAAAGCATAATAAGTGCTCCTTTCAGAGTACTCTAACTGGCTGCCAATATTAATTGCATCATTTGTTTCAAACTCAAATGGGAGTAATTTTAAGAGACTAGATTCTTTTTGGTTTAGCTTTGAAGTTTTTCTTCTACTAAAGAGTTTTTCAAGAAAATGAGAGCTGTGCTCAAATAATACTTCAATTATTTTAATGGAGACATCAAGTTCGTCCTCAGTAGTATTAATTTTATCAGTATCAAATGCCCCTATTCCTAAAGTATGCAATAATCTTAAACAGCTAAGAATAGTTAGAATTCTTACTAGTATTAGAGAGTTTCTTCTTAGAATCGAGTGATGATGATCACTGAAACCTTCACGAACTAAGAATTGGGTCATATCATTAAAAAAACTATCTATTCTATCCCATTGTCTTTTCCCAATCAAAATTATGATTGGTTTCTCTCTTTGATCCAGGTACAGAAACAATTCTTTTAGTGATTTACTTAGTTCATCAATTTTTGATTCAAGCTCCCTTGATTGGTTTGTAGCTCTTTGACTTTGCCACTTTCTTTCGGCTCTATATGTGTAAAATAGGAATCGTGAGAAAAATCCATTATCCGGGTTCTTGAATAGCCTTGTAAACTGATCTTCTGTTCCAGATAAGAAAATAGATAGTGATGGGTTTTCTAAAGAGAAGTATTCATCCTTTCTGTTAATGGAAACACTCTCATGATGAAAAGCTTGTCTTGCTAATGCTGAAAAGTTACCCCAATCTTGGTTGAAAGCTTCTACTAGTGTGTCAATTTCGGATTCAAATATTATTCCGTGCTCATTATTCACTTTCAGACTATCGTGCATTGCTCTATTTGAAGAGTTAGCAGGTAAAAAGAGCATTCTAGGTTCAGGTTTATCTAAAGTAGGGTCTTCTTTTCGAAGACTTCTCCAAAGCCTCAAAGATTCTTGGTATTGAGAACTGAAATGTTCTTCTAAAGATTTGCCGATATCTCTAGCCTTATTTGCAACTCCTTTTCCAGAAGCCGGGGGGGCTACAACCATTGAATAAAGGTCTGGGGTTACCAATCCATCCCTAGTATGGATTTTAACATTTACTAAGTGGGAAGCGATAACTGGAAGTGAAGATAAAAGAAAAACATCCCGCTTATAGTCTTCATTAATAAGTTTGAGGAGGTTACCAATTGAGGGTGACATATCCTCAACAATAAATTCAGGGAGTCTTGAAGGAAAATTAGTTTCATTGAATATTGAAGTAGAAACTTTTGGAGCTATTGCAGTACTTGCAGTAGCTGCAGGTTCAAAGAGCTTTGAATTATTCATGCTTTTCTGAATAAATGCTTTACCTTCTCCATTCCGAATTGCATCAGTAACATCTTTGAATTTCCCCTCACTCGACCTAGTGATGTCAATTTGGCGGGTTGCTTTATTAGTTAATTTAGATATATCTTCTGTTAACATAGATGAGATTTTTAAAGAATTGATGTCATTTGTGTCCATAAAAACATAGATTTTTTGAATGCTTGGAAGTACCAGTTCCAGGCATTTTTTTTGTGCTGAACTCAAAGTGCCTACCTCACCTGAAGCGAGACCCAGTACTGAGTACTCATCACCCATTAGCTGATCAAGTAACATTGCTTCACGTGGTGATTTTGCTACAATAAGTTTATGGTGTGGGTTGAGGTTTTCGAGACCAAAGAAGCTCTCAGCAGGCTTTGAGTCTGTGACTGCTCTTATTACTTTTTTGTTATTTTCCCTTCTGTAAAGCTGTGCGCCGGTATTGTATTTAAATAACAGCCAATCATATCCCCAGATATTAATAATGCCGGCGTTGAATTTAACAAGCGTATTATACTCTAGCTGATCATACTTTTTGGTATTGACAATTAATGGGTGATTTGGTTCATTTAATAATCGATTTATAGCAGTCCGAGTATCTTGTTTTTGAGTACTTTTGGTATTCAAATTTATTTCCTCATGAATTTGTGATTGTTTTAATGACATACCTCTCCCATTGTGGCTTATGTAATTAAAACTTAATTGGAGGGGTATTTTCTTTTGCAGGGCAAATATAATCAAGCTGTATCTAGTCACAAGAAAGGGAAAGGTTTATCTACAAAATTTTTAATTAGAAATAAATATTCGACAACATGTGCGGACGATACACCCTGACAGCAGAAGAACAGCAAGAGTTGGAAGACTTTCTAAATTCCATTGATCAAGGAATTGCTCCTCCTCTAAACCGGCGCCCTGGTAAGCAAACCGAAATCTTCTTTGCTAATTATAATGTTGCTCCAACTCATGAAATGCCTGTCGCGTTTGTGAATGAAGAAGGCCAAAGAGTTATCGTATCTATGCACTGGGGATTTATGGGATGGAAGCCTAAAAAGGGAGATAAGCCATTCACTCCAATTAATACCAGAGATGATAAGATTATGAGCAGCCGAATGTGGAAGTCTCCGTTTCTAAATCGAAGGTGTATAGTTCCGGCTAATGGCTTTTATGAATGGACAGGATCAAAAGGAAATAAGACTCCGCACTACATCTATCCGAAAGAAGGCAAGTTTATGGGTTTTGCTGGCATTTATTCTGATATAGCGCCGGAATCGTCAAGTGTTGGTCAATCCTATTCCATCATTACTACTTCTCCGAATAAGCTTATGGAGAGCATACATGATCGAATGCCTGTTATTTTACACCCGGAAGAATTTGATGATTGGTTGAATCCTGAAAACACTGATCCAGACTTTCTTCTTGATTTCTTAGAGCCCTATCCTGATGATGCGCTAAAAGAACATATTGTGCCGAAAGCCGTTGGAAATGTGAAAAACAATGAACCTGGACTAATCGAAAAGGCTGACCTTTTTGGTTAAATGGAGGGCGTACTATGGAAAAACCAAAATTCGAATTTACACTTGAAGCTGACAGAGGTTTTATTATCCACAATGATTTTCCAAGATGTCAGGCATTGCTTGGAGATGACGATGATCTCATTGATAAAGTAGTATGGGGAGATTTAGCGCCGGATGAAGTAAAAGAGCAGTTGGTCAAAGACATGAGAGAGTGGTACTGGGAGGACTTTCAGGGTATTGAGCCGTAACTTGTGTTAGGGTAGTTCCAGTTCTAAAATTTTCTCATTAAACCCCCAAATCTTCTCAATGCTTTTTTGGGCACATACCCTCTCCTGGCTAGCAGAACCATTGAAAAAGCTTTTAATTAGATGAAGAGATTGCTTTGAATACCTGGCAAGCTTTAGTGTCAATTCAATACTTTCAGCTAACACCTCAGAGTCTTCTTTTCCAATATCACTTACGATTAATGCATCAATTAGCTGGTAAGCAGTTTCTTCATAGTTGTGGATGTTCTTCTCAAAGTCTTTTAATGGTACTGAGAAATTGAACTTCTCAGAATTAAGCCGGGCAAAACTTCGGAAGAACTTAAAGTTTGCCATCGCATATTCCGATAACGCTTTGTCTAATGGGCTATCCATAATTAGTATGAACTTATATTGAACTGCATCTGCATTACAATAACTGAAATTCAGTGAAAAGGGAAGGCTTAGTCCTCAAACAGTAAGCGATCCATCTCTTTGATGAATCTCCAGTCCAAGTCTTTTGTGATAAAGATTAAGTGGTAGAATCGCTTGTCAGTATCCTCGACGACGTAGTTGAGATTCACCTCATGTATCCTGTTTTCATTATTACGCGCTACGACGCGTTGAACCTGGATGGAGCCGTTGCTATTCTTCTGAAACCGATACGGCTGCATTCGCTCGATAAGTGAGAACTCAATAGGAGATTTACGCTCGACCTCTGATCTTGGCAATACTTCGAAACGTAGTGGAACCACTCGGTGGGAGGCAGAGGTAGGATTCTTGTGGCGTTTCATATGGACAAGAACCTTGTCTACGGTATAACCTTTTAGCTTCCCGGAGGCTTCCAGATCCCAGATCAGTTCTTCATGATTGAATATTAAGTCAATGATCTCACCTTCTTTTGTTTCGATGCTGTAATAGGACTTCTTAATACCACCTTCTTCTTTGGTACATGATGTTAGGATTCTCTTTTGGTTCTGTACAAAGGTATCTCTCCATTGAGGCACAGATGGGCGGCTGTGTCTCGAGAAATAAGCCAACATTTCGATTAAGGGGAATTTATTCATGACCAACTCTTTTTGGTCATTTTAAATTACACACATATATTACACATATCAATAAAAGATCAAGAAACTATGCCAAAAAAAAGAGGGAATCCGTTTCAGCCAGAACATGATGTACACCGCATTACTTTATACAATACAGTTTATCCTGAGCATCAACACATATCTCGACGAGAGCGACTATATCTTCATTTTGATTTTGCTTGCTTTTACGCTCAGGTAGAACAGCGTAGAAAAAAGCTCTATGGTTTACCCTTAATAATTGGTGGGTGGCGCAGGGATGATGGTAGGGTTAAAGGGATAGTAGCCACTGCATCCTACGAAGCCAGGGAGTACGGTGTTAAGACCGGGATGAGCGCCTACGAGGCCGTGCAGCTCTTTCCTTATGTCTGTATGCTTCAGGTGGATTACACGACTTACACGGCTATTTCCAAGCAAGTCCACCACATCATGAGAAACTACTCCCACAAGATAGAGCGGTATTCAATGGACGAATACTTTATGGATCTAACCTTCATGAAAGACAAGTGTGAAAAAGAGATCAAAGAGTTTGGTCAACGCTTACAGAATGAGATATTTCAGGAGACTGGACTCTATGGATCTATTGGTATAGCGCGATCTAAGACTTACTCCAAACTGGCCAGCAGCTTAGATAAACCCAAGGGTGTAAGTCTGGTTCTAAATGATGAAGACGAGAGAGCTTACATATATCCCTTAGATGTAGACGAGGTTTGGGGGGTAGGGCGCCGGCGCTATGAACATATCTTAGGTGAAGGATTTCAAACCATAGGAGATGTAGTAGATCGGGGAAGCGTTAATACATTCATTCGATTATTCGGGGCCAACTTCGGACGAATGATTTTTGAGACTATAACCGGGCAGGACCAGGCCAGGATATTAGAAGAACACGATGAATACTCACCAAAGTGGGGCGTAAGTTATGGTCATACGTTTTCTGAGGGCAGCTTAGATCTTGAACGTATTAAGGGAGAGTTTGCCATTGGTATCTACCAAATTTGCTACCGAATGCGAGCCTATGGAATCCGAGCCAACAGCTTCAGCGGAATGTTCGGATTCAACAACACGGACCGGCCAGCCGTAGGCTTTCGCTTTGTGACTCCAGGCTTCACTAATGTTGACGAATATGTATACGAGGCCTGTATGGATAAAGTCGAATACGCTTTGTCAGTGGCATGCCAGAAGGGATTGGAGATTAGGAACCTGGGTATTGGCACACATAAAATCGATAAGACCAAGCAGATGAATATGTTTTTCCAGGATGAAGCCGAATCTGTAGCCCGAAATGAAGCTTTAGATGAGATAAATAATCGATATGGTAAAGGGACGTTGGTTAAAGCTCATACGATGCACCGTGTGGAGGGCCAGACGCATTTTTTGGAGAGGAATTAAAGTATTGCCCAATAAGCAGGTGCTCTGATTATTACATTTAGTATTTGAAATCATTACATTTATGGGATTTCTAAATACAAAATTTATAATATGTCGGGTAATAAAATTTTATTGGGGCTTCTTTTTGTTTTTCTAGGAACAGTGCAAGTGCAAGCACAATTTGCTGGTGGATCTGGGACTGAAGAGGACCCTTATCAAATATCTACGTTAGAACAGCTACAGGAGATAAGTAGTCAGCCAGATAAACACTACATCCAGGTTAGCGACATTGATGCTGGGGAGACTATTGCTTGGAATGATAGTTTAGGGTTTGAACCAATAGGCGATAATATTATAAGTTTTACTGGGTCTTTTGATGGGCAAGGCTATAAAATTAGTGACTTAAACATAAATAGAAATGAAAATTATGTTGGACTTTTTGGATATGTTGACCGTGCTCCAATTAGTAATGTAGTAATTATCAACTGTAGGATTAGTGGAAAAAGCATTGTTGGGGCATTAGCAGGTTATAATGCCTGGGGTGATATAAAAAACTCTTCTTCAACAGGTACTGTCAGTGGGTCTGGTGTTGTAGGTGGTTTAGTTGGTAATAATACTGGTGGAGCTAAAATTATTGATTCATTTTCCAGAGCTATTGTAACTGGATCTGATGTTGTTGGAGGATTATTGGGTAACAATAGAAACGGAGCCATAATTACTTCATTTGCAACTGGAAATATTTCAGGTAATAACCAAGTAGGTGGATTGATGGGAAGTGGAGGAGGTGGCGGGGATGGAATCGTTGAAAACTCGTATGCATTGGGTGACGTTGAAGGTGAGGAAAGTATAGGTGGTTTAGTAGGATTGAAAACAGGGACTGGCAACATAGTGAATTCATATTCAAGTGGTAATGTAATAGGCAATGTTGATGTTGGAGGCATTGTAGGTGTTAATGGGACGCAGTTAGTTTCATCATATTGGGATGTAAAAAGTTCAAACCAATCAAATGCAGTTGGAAGAGGCTTTGACGATGGAGGAGTTGGTCTTGATACTAATCAGATGCTCGAAGACTCTGCATTTTATTATATGAATACTTTAGACTTTGAGAAAATTTGGGTTCTAACCAATAATTACCCAGCATTATCCTGGCAAGATGTTCAAGCTATTCCTTCACCAAACCTAGAACCGCCAATTGCTACTAGCAAAATTTACCCTTTAGATGGTGTTGAAAATGTTCCTATCGATACTGCACTTAATTGGTATGCTAATAATTCAGAATCGTATGAAATTGAAATTTCTGCACTGAAAAGCTTTGATAGTAAAATTATTTCTGAATTCGGTATTGAGGACACGACATTTTCTTTAAACGGAGAATTAAGCTATGGAACAAATTATTACTGGAGATTGAGAGGAGTCAACTTAGCTGGTACTGGAGAGTGGAGTGATACCACATCATTTAGAACAGCCTATGCATTAGATCAACCTAAACTTGATGCTCCTACAGATAGCTCTTTGGCATCAATCCCAGTACAGTTTATTTGGTTGCCCATTGGTGAAGCAGATGACTATGAGCTACAAGTTTCAACAGGTATCGAATTTAATGAACTTGTTTCAGTTAATGATGAAGAAGCTTCTAAGATAAGAACTAAGGATTGGAAGATTACCCAAGTTGTAAATAGTCTCGAGTATGACTCAACCTACTATTGGCGAGTTAGAGGAAACAATGAATTTGGTAATAGTCAATGGAGTAAAATCGGTGTTTTTACTACCGAATCAGGTGTTCCAGGAATTCCTTCGTGGGAACCCAATAATGGTGAAGATAGTGTTTCAACATCGCCCCTTATGAAATGGAATGAGTCAAAGGGAGCAGATACATATCAGCTGCAATTATCAACCAGTGAATCTTTTACAGATACTACACTAGAGGTCACTGAATTGCTCGAAACAGAGTACCAGGTAAATACCCTAGACCAAGGTGCAAAATACTTCTGGAGAGTTCAGGCCGTAAACAGTTATGGATTTAGTGGCTGGTCTGAAGTACTTAGCTTTACTACCCAAATGACAACTTCAAATGAGCTGTTATCATCGAAGCCGGATAAGTTCTCTCTACAGCAGAATTACCCAAACCCCTTTAATCCTACTACACAAATTCGCTATGGTATCCCAGATGCAGCTGAAGTTGAACTGGCCGTTTTTAACATGCTGGGTCAAAGAGTAGCTACTTTAGTGAATGATAAACAAAGCGCCGGGTGGCACACAGCTACTTTTGATGCAACAGGGCTTACCAGTGGAGCTTATATTTATCGTATTCAAGCTGGAGCGTTTGTGGACACTAGAAAGTTGATGTTAATAAAATAGTATTTACGTTTTTGTTCTAAAAATGGACTTGCTTAATAGCACCATAACTGCTATTTCTCGAAATAATTGAGAAGAAATATTAATTAAAAAGGTCTGTCGAAGTGTCAAATCCTAATTTATTTATATCATATAGTTGGAGCAATCCAGATCATGAAGAATGGGTACTAGATCTTGCGACTGAGCTCCGGGATTCAGGAATAAATGTAATTTTGGATAAATGGGATCTTAAGGAAGGAAATGACGCTAATGCTTTTATGGAGCAGATGGTTAGTAAACCTGAAATAGAGAAAGTTTTATTGATCTGTGATGAAAAGTATGTCCAAAAAACTAATGATAGAAGTGGAGGTGTAGGAACAGAAGCTCAAATTATATCTTCTGAAATATATTCAAAACAAGACCAGGATAAGTTTGTTGCTGTGGTCAAAGAGCGGGATGATAATGGGGACGCATACCTACCTACATATTACAAATCTCGAATATATATTGACATGAGCGACCAAAGCACTAATGTCAAAAATTTTGAGAAACTATTGCGATGGATTTATGACAAGCCATTACATCAAAAGCCTGAGTTAGGTGATAAACCAAAATTTCTAGATGAAAATAATAACTCAGTATCGTTAGGGACTTCAGTAGTTTTTAAAAGAGCAAGTAATGCACTGAAAAATGATAAGGATTATGCAAGTGCAGCTCTGGAAGAGTATTTCTCAAAATTATCATCAGAAATTGAAAAGCTAAGATTAAGTGGAGATGAAAAACCATTCGATGAGGCTGTAATAGAGAGTATTGAGTCATTTATTCCCTACAGAAATCAAGCTATTGAAATTTTTTTGACAATTGCCCTATATAATGATTGCGATGAAAATAGAGTTCGAATACACAGATTTTTTGAAAAATTGCTTCCATATCTTTCAAAGACTAATAATACAAACCGTTACAAAGAAGGGGATTTTGATAACTTTAGATTTATAATACATGAGCTATTTCTATATGCAGTTGCTGCACTTGTAAAATATGAGAGGTTCGATTCTGCTAATTATTTAATGCAAAATGAATATTATATATCTGGACATCCTGAATTTGGCGGCAATAATCTGGCTAGTTATTCAGAATTTCGTCGTTATATGAGGTCTTTAGAAGATCGAAATAATAGGCTTAAAAAAAATAGGCTTTCAATTAGAGCGGATTTACTTAAAAATAGGTGTAAAGAAACAGGGATTGAATTTAGATATTTGATGCAGGCAGATTTAATATTGTATTTACGTCATCAAATCGATTATCAGGAAGTTTATCATGATTGGTGGCCGGAAACACTTTTGTATGCAAGTCATTTTTCAGGGCCCTTTGAAATTTTTGCACGTTCAAGATCTTCAAAATACTTTGATAATGTAAAGGTTCTGTTGGGTGTTGAATCTAAGAATGAATTAGAAAAACTATGGAAAGAATTTGAAACAGGTAAGCGTAAAATTCCACGGTGGCAATTCGACTCATTTAGTCCGAAAAACTTAATTGGTTATGACGAACTTTGCAGAAAAACTTAGTTCAATAAATATTTTAAAAAAAAGCCAACTACTTTAGTACTCTGCCAACCTGCTCGCTAATATCCATATTCAGCAAATCAGCATACCGCTGAGTTGTTTTAACATCTGCATGCCTGAGCCAGCGTTGTACGGTATAAATGGGAACCCCGGCGCGAAGTAGTTCAATGCAGCAGGTATGCCGGAGGCTGTGAATATTTAGATAGGTCTTCTTTGGTATAGCCTGTTTTAGATATTTATTAAATAACCGATTAGTATGTCTTCTGCAGGAGTGACCAAATAGGCGGTCATCGTCTGAGCCACATTCAGCCAGTTTGCTTCGTGCTATTTCCTTTAACGGTTCCACGCTTTCAATGGGTAGCACCTGTTTCTTCTTACTCTTAGTTACGAAGTGGGCATTTCCTATAGTTATTTCCCAGGTCTCAGTGTTAATATCTCCGGCGCGCAGGTTTAGCGTTTCAGAAAGCCGCATTCCTGACAGCCGCTGCCAGTGAATGAAATCAACTAGCCATAAGGCATTCAATTTTTCTGACTGAAAACCTTTTTTCAGATCTTTGGCCACTTTGCCACTGATATAGCATGTCAGCTTTTCTATGTCTTCTTTAGTAAAGTAATTGATGTTTTCTTCCTGCTCTACACCATCATTATCTATATGGAGCTTTTTAGAGGTAAGCTTGGCCAGATTGTTTTCATCTAACCAGATCAGGAATGTCTTTAGCTTCTTTTTGTGAGATCGTTTGGTTTCATACTTGATGTCACTCCTATTCAGAAAAGCATTGAAGTGTTTTTCGGTGATAGAACCTATTGGACGGCTTTCTCCTGTTCTTTTGATAAAGTCTTGTAACACATATGTTGCATTACGAGTTGTGGTAGGCCGCCAATCTTTTCTAGCTTTAATTTTGATATAGCGATTAAGCGCATCTTTAAGCGTAGAATCTTTTGAGAACTTTTCTCCTTCAATGGAAACTGTATCATCAAGCCAAGGATCGAAATCTCCGGTAGCATATTCATCTTCTAACCTACGTTGTTGCTTTATGGCAACACTCTTTGTTCTGGTTTTAAGCGCTACTCTTTTTCTTTGGGGTCGTCTTTTTCCATTATAGAATTGCAGGTAGTACCAGTTTTTCTGCTTCAGAAGGGTCGCCATAGCAATATTCTCCGTTATTTTGGAGAACAATCTGTATAACAATAGAGTAACAAAAGAGTAGATTTACCCGACTTTGAGAGTAAAAGAGCAAAAGGGCTAAAAATGAAAAAGCCCCCTCATGACCTGTATAAGCCACTTGGGAGCTTCTAATAGTCGGGGCGACAAGATTTGAACTTGCGACCTCTCGACCCCCAGCCGAGCGCTCTACCTAGCTGAGCCACGCCCCGATTTAATAGAATAATAAGATAAGCCGATTTGTGGCAGGCATCAATCTTATTTTTTCGGTTTTTATAAGCAAAATGATAGTGACTGCTATAAAATTGCTATCGAGATGTCATCACTAATTAAGCAACATGGACTCTACTACGTACAATTCTACAACAGCAAAAGACGTCCCAAAAGAAAACGAGTAGCGCTAAAAACAAGAACTAAACAAACTGCATTAAAACTCCAGCGTAAGCTGGAAGATGAATTTGCTACCGGCGCTTTTGATCCCTGGCTGGATGAAACCGTTACTATTGAGGGAGAAGAGCTAAGCAAGGATTCTGCTATTAAAGAAGCGCTTGATCAGTACATCAAACTGAAGTCAAAGAAAGATTGGCGACCTAATACGGCTAGGAATGCAAAGTATGTGCTGGAAGATTTTGTGAGGAGGATTGGAAATGATCACCCGGTCGGTGGAATCACAGAGAAGCACTTTAATACCTTTTTGAACCGTAATGATATCAAATACGAAACCAAGCGATCTCATAAGAAGAAGCTGAAGACCTTCCTGATCTGGCTGGATGAAAACAATCTAGCTAAGCTAAGCTCTAAGAAGCTGCATGTAAATAATGATGGGAGTGAGCAGGAAGAATCCATCAACTACTTCACTAAAGAAGACATTGAAAAGCTAACCAGCTATATCAGTGGCAAAGTGGCCAAAGATGTCAAAAAAGGTTTACAGTCAGAAAAATTGAATGCCATGTGGCTGGTGGATTTCATTCACTGGCAGCGTTTGTCTGGAATGCGGCTTTCTGAAACTTTAAACTTGCGCGCCGGAGACATTAATACCGATACCTGGGAAATAACTATCGGAAATGCCCACTTCGTCACTAAGAGTAAGAAGAAGCAGGTGCTACCCATTGAAAGCGTGGAGCCGTTGAAGGAGATAGCTCGAAGCAAACTGGCTGAATGTAGCTCAGAGGATGGTCGTCTGTTTGGTCATTCCTGTAGAAGACATACAAACCGGCTATTCAATAAATATTTGAAAAAGGCTCTTCCCAAGAAGACCTACCTGAACATTCACAGCTTACGGCATACCTGCTGTATAGAACTCCTACGCGCCGGAGTTCCCATTTATACCGTACAGCGCTGGCTCAGACATGCAGATGTTAAGACTACTCAGCGATATGCGGATTTGTTGAATATGGATATTTCGAAGCAGGTTGGGCGGGTATTGAAGTAATACAAATTATCAATCAAAACAGATTGCAGAGATCAACCGCTTGTGAGTTTCACTGCTTTTTTAGTTAGTTTTTAGAGCGTTCCCAAACTAGTTCCTTACAAAAAAACTTGAGAAAATTTAAAATCAGCCCTTTGGTGGATAAGGATCGCTTCCTTTTGGGTACGTTCTTTCTTCCTGAATCCGTCCATTTCTGCCATGAATTACTACTGATGAGTTGCCTTTATTCTTAGCAATGTTAATGGTCTTTTCTTGGACTTCTCTTTTAGTATCTCCAGTTACAGATGCTCTCTTAGCGTTCTCTGTGGATCCTTTCCAACCATCTTTCGTTTTTGTTATGTGGTATGTGTTTCGTTTTGCCATAATAACCTCTCGTTTATTTAATCATTTGTTCACTGTAAGACCTTAAATCAGTTCATGAAATTTCAGTATGTCATTATTGATATTGACGTATGCAACCATCTTGCCTTCGTGTAATACCTCAGCAAACCTATTCTTGTTATTCTGACTTACTTCAAGCTTTCCCGAATCAATCTCGTGTTTATCAGCAAACTGATTAATCCATTTATTAAACTCTTTCGTGAATGATTTCTCAATTTTCTTTACTTCCTTCATAGCTTCTTTTTCCAGTTGTTTTGCTAGATCTTTCATAATGTTTCTCTTAAACTAATTAATTGTTGAACATAGGGGTGCAAATACCATGCCGGACTATATATGTGTAACATATATTCAGAAATATGCTGCGCTCCTATAGCAACATGACAGATTAATATCATTCAATTCTTTCTAATGAATCACTCATTCCCTATAATCCACTGATATTGCAACAGATAAAAAAGGGAATTTTGTAGATGCCTACACTACACTGGATTGGCAAAGAAAAAGTCGTAAATCATCATCAGGATGTACCGTACCGCGTGTTGGAACACCAATATGGCTTTGATGCGGAACAAGGGGAAAGAACAGAGCCCACAGAAAGCGGAAATAAGATTATTCACGGGGATAACCTGGAGGCCCTAAAAAGCCTGCTGCCAGGATACGAAGGTAAAATTAAGTGCATTTATATTGATCCTCCTTACAATACTGGAGAGGAAGGGTGGGCATATAACGATAATGTCAATCATCCTAAAATAAAAAAATGGTTAGGTGAGGTTGTCGGAAAAGAAGGTGACGACTTAAGCCGTCATGACAAATGGCTTTGTATGATGTATCCACGACTTCAACTTTTATTTAAACTACTTTCCGATGATGGTGTAATTTTTATTTCAATAGATGATTATGAAAGCCACCACTTAATAAGTATCGCAAATGAAATATTTGGAATTAAAAATAAAATAGCGACAGTTGTTTGGGATTTAGGTACAGGTACTCAAGCAGGTCATTTTGTTAGATCACATGAATATGTTTTAGTTTATTGTAAGAATAAAAACCTAGTCCCAAACTTTAAAGGAGGTGCTGGGGAGATAAAACATTCGGCTTTAAAGAAAATTAGTAAGAAGAATCCAAAAAGTGATTTTACTTTTCCTAAAGGAACAAGGTTTGATGCTGATTCGGGGACAAAACTTGATGGAAGTTGGGGTGGATCTGAAAAAACTTTTCTAAAGCACGGTGAAATGATAAGTGAGGATGGTGAGTTACCAGATAAAGTTACTTTAGAAGCAGGTTGGGCAATGAAGTCTCAAATGAAAGAGTGGTTTTATGGAAATAAAAATGAAACGTATGATACTAAAGGGCAAAAATTACTTGAATTTTATTTTAATTCGAGTGGTGTTCTAACTTATAGAAAAGAAAAAAGTGTAATAAATCCACCTACTGTAATAAGAAAACTAGCTAATACAAAATCTGGCTCAAAAGAACTGGAAGGTATTATAGGAGAAAATAATTTTGACTTTCCAAAACCACATGAACTAATAAAATACCTTATTAAACTAGTCACTAGTAAGAATGACATAGTATTAGATTCTTTTGCAGGTACGGGAACTACTGGCCAAGCTGTTCAGCAATTAAACAAAGAAGATGGAGGAAATCGAAATTTTATTTTAGTAGAAATGGAAGATTATGCAGATTCTGTTACCTCTGAAAGAGTAAAAAGGGTAATAAAAGGTTATCATTTTAATGGGAAAGTCAAAAAGGCCTTAAAAAGTTATAAGATTAATATTACTAACTTAAAGAATGCAAATGATCTGGTAGACTTTTATGAAGAAAAGAGAACGAATGGAGAGTACAATGAGGTAAATATTGAAAGTGATGGCGAAAAAATTAATATAGTTGGAGTAAAGAAAGTATCTGGGAAGGTTAACGGCATTGGCGGCAGTTTCGATTTTTACCAATTAGGCCAACCCCTCTTTGACGAAAATAAACTACTTAACGAAGATGTAGAAGAATCACGTATTCGAGAATACGTGTGGTACAGCGAAACTAAAACGGCTTTCCCCAAAGAACGTGCTGAAGATGCCCATAAACATTTACTCGGCACCAAAGATGAAACCGATTACTACTTCTTTTACGAGAAGGAAATTATTACCACGCTCAATCATGAGTTTTTAGCAACCATTAAACAAAAGTCAGATCAGTATGTGATCTATGCCGATAACTGTCTGCTTTCCAAAGAATTTTTGCAGAGCCGGAATATCATCTTCAAGAAGATCCCTCGAGATATTTCGAGGTTTTAGAAATGAAGTATTGTACAAGAACTTGTTCAACTTGTAAGCATTACTTACAAGTTTAATTTCACTAAAATCGAATGTTCGGAAAATCCGTGCAGTTCAGAGAAAATGCTAATTGTTGGAGATCAAATGTTACAGAGCTCTTTACAGTTCAGCTATAATAAATTTGTCATAATGATCCTTTCAGGATGTAAGATTTTATAAAATGGAGCTTAAACCCTACCAACAAGATGTACTGGATGATCTGGAATTGTACTTGGAATACATTCAGGAAGATCATGACTATGGTAAAGCGTTCAATCGGTTTTGGGAAGATAAGATTGGAGCTTACAATCCTGTTACCAGAGATGGGATGCGTCCGTATAAAAATAATGTGCCCGGCGCGGTTCATGCTTGTATTAAAGTTCCGACTGCCGGTGGTAAAACATTCATTGCTGTAAACGGCCTCCGTACTATCTTCAATGCCTTTGATACCAGTAAGCCTAAAGCAGTAGTGTGGTTGGTGCCCTGGAGGAATTTATTAGATCAGGCATATGAAGCACTTTCGGACCCGGATCATCCGTATCGGCAGAAATTAAATACACTATTCAATCATCGAGTTGGCATTTATAAAAAAGAGGATCTTCTACAGGGAGCCAATTTCAACCCAACGGTAGTTGAAGAGCAGCTCAGTATTTTTGTGATGAGTTTTGCAAGTTTACGAGCTAGAAGAAGAGAAGACCGAAAAGTATTTGAGGAAAATGGGCAGCTTGCGAGCTTTGCAGATGCTTTTGAAACAAGCGATCATGTGTTGGAAGATACCGATGAGACCGCTCTTATTAATGTGATAAGAAAACTGAATCCAGTAGTTGTTTTAGATGAAAGCCATAATGCGGAAACCGAATTAAGTGTTGAAATGCTTAAAGATCTACGGCCAAGTTTTATTCTTGACCTGACGGCTACACCAAAAAGTAATAGCAATATCATCTCTTCGGCTTCGGCTATGGCGCTCAAAAGAGAGCACATGGTTAAATTGCCGGTAATTGTATATAACCATCATGATAAAACAGAGGTCGTAAATAGTGCCCTTCACTTGCAGAGCAAATTAGAAAGGCTGGCTAAAGAGGAACATGAAAAGGGCGGAAAATACATTCGCCCTATTGTGCTCTTTCAGGCCCAGGCAGATAGAGACGATGATTCAACAACCTTCACAAAAATCAAAGAACAGCTTTTAGAGCTTCAGATCCCGGAAGAACAGATTGCAATCAAAACAGCAAACATCAATGATCTTGATGGTAAAGATTTGATGTCTAAGGATTGTCCTATTCGCTATATCATTACCATTAACGCACTGAAAGAAGGATGGGACTGTCCGTTTGCCTATATCTTAGCTTCCTTGGCTAACCGTTCATCGGCTGTAGATGTAGAGCAGATTTTAGGGAGAGTTCTACGTCAACCTTATGTGGCAAAACATGATTCTCCGCTACTGAACCTTTCTTATGTACTTACAGCTTCCAATCAATTTGCTGAAACCCTTGATAACATCGTTGAGGCATTGCAGGAATCCGGGTTTAGTAAACGTGATTATCGAAAAAAAGATCGAAAGGCTGAATCAAAAGAAGAATCAACTGATCCCTTAGAACAATTGGTTTTAGGTGAGTCCGAACAAAAGCCCATAGTAGAAGAAGATGAACCTATTGAAACAAGCCGTATCCGATTTAGATCGGAGGACACTGAAGACGCAGAAGTTGAAGATGAGATTGTCTCTGACATTCAGGAAACAGCGAAAAAAGAGAGTGAAGAATTTGAGCGTAAAATTCAGGGTACAGGAGATTCTGAAGCCGAAAAATACAATGACCTCAAACATGCCAAGGTGAACATGTATAGAATGAAAGACCATTTTAAGGAAGATGCTTTAAAACTGGAGCTTCCCCAATTTTTTATTGAAATCAAAGGAGCTGGCAATGAATTGTTTGGAACCGAATCTGAATTGGTACCATTAGATCAGAATTATTTGTTAGAAGATTTTCGGCTTAGTAACCAAAACGCAGAAATCAATTTTTCTGAGTTAGAATCGGAGCTCTATAAAGTGGATCTAGAAGAAACGGGTAACAATCAATCTACTCCGTCTTTTGCCAGAATAGAAGATGACAGAGTTCGGGAACCATTGGTGGAATACATCCGATCACAGCCGAAGGAAACACAGGTTAAGAATGTCGCTCACACGTTAATTGAGCTTATTGGCAGTATTTATCCAATACCCGAAGAGGATATTAAATTGTATGTCAGTAGAATTTTGAGTGATATGAATAGTGAGCAGCTCATCGACTGTGTGCAAAATAAATATACCTACAAAGATATTATAAAACGAAAGATCAGAACCTTAGCTGACGAACATGCTGAAAAGGAATTCCAAAAGAAAGTAGATACAAATAAGATAAAAGCTCACCCAAACTTTAAGCTAAAAGAACAGCTAGCGCCGGGAAATTTAGCCCCCAATATTAGCAGATCACTTTATGAAAGAGAGGCTTCAATTAACAAGTTTGAGGAAGAAATCCTGCTAAAAATCCACAACCTTGATAACGTTAAATTCTGGCATAGAAATCTTGAGAGGGGTAAAGGCTTTGCCATCAATGGTTTTAAAGGTAATCACTATCCTGATTTTTTGATTTATACAGAAAAAGGAAATGTGGTAATTATAGAGACTAAAGGTGATGACCGTGATAATTCGGATAGTATTGCAAAACTTAAATTGGGTAAGCAATGGGCCGACTTAGCAGGGAAAAGCTATCGTTATCTCATGGTATTTAATCATAATGCAATAGAGGGAGCATACAACGCAAATCAAATTCGGGACATAGTTTCAGAGTTATAGTGACTTAGTGGCCAAATTCTGAAGAAAGTTCAACTAAATGAAAGAGCAGGCGCCCTTCCTTCCGCTGACTCAGCTAGTAACAGCATCAGTATAATCAGTTCGTTTATTAAACCTCATTATTTCTCTAGAAGAGTTTTTAGCATTTTTCGTCACTTTACCACTTTGACAACTATTTAGACTGCTCTTGAACTCTCTTTAACTGACTTTTCCAGTTATCCATC